>UMHT01069378.1_pt1 | contig 40738 bp, 52 predicted proteins | sample 1965601 | NCBI WGS metagenome assembly UMHT01 (sample SAMEA4836105, study PRJEB28245) | human gut metagenome | biome: gut microbiome; material: fecal sample | place: Denmark | collected 2008 | reverse complement strand
ACACCGGGAACAGGAACACCGGGGACTGCAACACCGGGGACTGGAACAAGACCAACTTTTCCAGTGGGTGCTTTAATACAAAAGAACAGAAGATCATTCTGTTTGACAAACCTTCTGACTGGACATATCAGGATTGGTTAGAATCCGATGCCCGCTATCTGCTGAACCAGATACCAAAAAATGTTGTGGAATGGGTGTATTCAGAGAATATGACGGATGAAGAAAAGGCACAGCATCCGACACATGAAACAACAGGCGGGTATTTGAAGGTATTGGATGAATCTGAATGTGGTCAATTATGGTGGGGCAGCTTGAAAGACCGTCAAAAAGAGATCATCAAGGCAATACCAAACTTTGACCCTGACATTTTTGAACAATGCACAGGAATCAAGGTGGATGACTAAGCTGAATTTCATGCCCCATCAAAATGAAGTGCTGAACCAGACTGAACAGTTTAACAGGGTTGCATATTACCTTGACATGGGACTTGGGAAAACCTTTGTCGGTGCTGAAAAGATGTATTTGCTGAATAACAGTCTGAACTTGGTTATATGTCAAAAGTCCAAAATAGGTGACTGGGTGCAGCACTTCACAGAGTATTACCCGGACTATGCGGTGTTTGATCTTACCAAGAAAAGTCAGGCAATCAGGTTCAGGAACTTGATTGATACTGAAATGTTTTATGACTATGATGCCCAGATTGTAGGTGTGATCAATTATGATCAGGTTTTCCGGCGTGACTGGCTGCTGAATTTGCACCAATTCACACTGATGTTGGATGAATCAAGCCTTATCACAAATGAAACCGCAAAACGGTCAAAGTTCATCCTGAAAATGCACCCTGAAAGTGTGGTGCTGCTGTCTGGCACACCAACGGCGGGAAAATATGAACGCTTGTGGTCACAGGTGAAGTTGCTTGGTTGGGACATTGACAAAAAGACTTTCTGGAACAGTTATGTGGAAACTGCATGGGTCGATGAAGAAGGGTTTAAGCGTGAAGTGGTGACAGGTTATAAGCACGTGGAACACCTTAAAAAGAAATTAGCGGATCATGGTGCGGTTTTTATGAAAACAGAAGAAGTCCTGTCCCTTCCTGAACAGGTGGAACAAAATGTTTTTGTGAGGATGACCAAAGAATATAGGCACTTCATCAGAAACAGATATTTGCGGGTGGACAGTGCAAGTTTATCTGACTTTGAACTTGATTCAGACTATATAGAACTGGTCGGTGACAATGCCTTGACCAAGATGCTATATGCAAGGCAGCTTTGCGGTCAGTATCACAAAGAAAAGCTGCAAGCACTGAAAGACTTGGTACAGTCCACAGAGGACAGGATCATCATTTTTTACAACTTCAATGAAGAACTGCGACAGATGAAGAACTGTCTGGAAGAACTACACAGACCATATTCTGTCTTGAATGGGACAATGAAGGACTTGACCGCTTATGACAACCAAAGTGATTCAATAACCTTCATCCAGTATCAGGCGGGGGCGATGGGTGGCAACTTCCAAAAGGCTAACAAGGTGATCTATTTCACATTACCACTTGGGAAAGGATCATGTGCAATCTGGGAACAGTCCAAAAAGAGAGTCCACCGCATAGGACAGGACAGAACTTGTTTTTATTATTATCTGCTTGTAAAGGGCAGCATTGAAGAAAAAAACCTTGCATCATTGAAGGTTGGAAAGGAATTGACAGATGAATTATTCGAGGAATCTTAAAAGGGCAGCGATGGCACAGCGGGTCATTGTCCTGATGATCATAACCGCTTGCGTTAGTCTTTTGGTTGGTGGGGTGGTTGGATATGCCGTGAAAACTCATATAACCGCCAAAGAGAGGGCAAACGAACAGGACACAGTAAACAGTCAGGGTGACGGTACAATGATTGTATATGGGGCATATGATGACCGTGTATTTAATCACGAAATGTCACTTGACTGGGGGATTGGTGATCTTGACTTTGTGCCACTGGATTGTGCAATGCCGGAAGATGAACAGGAATTTCTTTTCTATGTGTGTGCCGGGTATAACATTGACTTCACCCTTGCTATGGCACTGATCGAAAAGGAAAGCAGCTTTGAGCCGGATGCAGTCAGTCCCACAAATGATTATGGGTATATGCAGATCAACCAAGTCAACCATGAATGGCTGACTGATACACTGGGGGTTACAGATTACCTTGACCCATACCAGAACATCAGGGCGGGATGTTTTGTACTTAGAAAACTTTTTGAACGCTACAAAGACCCTGAACTTGTGCTGATGGCTTACCATATGGGTGAAAACGGCGCTGCATCGTTATGGAATCATGGGGTATTTCATACAGAGTACACACAGGACATTTTGAAGATTCAGCAGCAGTTCAATGAACAGTTGTCTGGTGGTGAATGATTGAGAAATGGAAAGCTGTTGACAGACACCCCAACTATGAGGTCAGCAGCATGGGCAAGGTCAGGAACAGCAGAACCGGGAACATCCTGACACCCTATGATGACGGAAGTGGTTATTTGAGGGTGAAACTGGATGGGGATAATTGCAGATTACATATTTTGGTTGCTGTTGCTTTTGTTCCTAACCCTGAACCAGATACAAAGACCATAGTGAACCACAAGAAGGGTAAAAAGCATGATTGCAGAGCATCACAACTTGAATGGGTCACACAGTCTGAAAATATTCAACACGCTTGGGACACAGGACTTTGCAAGCGGAAAAGAAGAAAGAGGGTGAAAAGATGACAGATCACAGAAAAAGGTGCGTTGTTTGTGGGTGCATCATGCCGGATGGATCAGATGGGAACATCTGCGATTGCTGCAAGGATGAACTTGACCAGAACAATCCCTATAACGCTTGGATGCAGGACTACAAGGAAGGGGGTGAAAAAGAATGAACACAGAAAAGTTGCAGAAAGACTTTCTTTCAAAGCTGCTGAATTATCGGCAAAAGAACAAAGTCTGTTATTGTTTCAAAGATGACGATATTGGCTTGACAGATGGTATTGCTTTGTACTTTATGCCTAAAAAACAGTGGTTATTGAACATGGAAAATACTGAAAAGCATGAACCACTTGCAAATATCAAGAATCTATTGGAACTTGAAACAAATGCGGTGTTGGCAGAACAAGCACCTGAACTGTTGCCAAGTGAAGGAAAGTCACTTTTAGTTCACTTTTTCAACGGTGATGTTCATGTGTATGTCAATCAGGACTTGATAAAGTATTTTTCCACAACCGCCCAGTATTTCATTTCTGGGGAAAAGAAACCAGTATTTGTTAGAGAAAATGAAAAACTGGTTGGAATTGTACTTCCAGTAAACAGAAAGAAGGTGGGGACTGATGGCAGCGGAAAAGAACTTTGAAAACCGTGTCAAGAAGTTCCTGAAAGAAAAACACTGTTGGGTGTTGAAATACTGGGGCGGTGCTGCTTATACCAAAAGCGGAATACCTGATCTGTTGGTTTGCTGCTGCGGTCAGTTCATAGGCATTGAACTGAAAGCAGAAACAGGCAGACCGTCAGAATTGCAACTGTACCAGTTGAAACAGATTGAAGCAGCGGGCGGTTTTGGTGTCCTGCTATACCCAAAGGATTATGAACTGTTCAAACAGTTCATTGAACGCATCCAGTCCTGCAAAGGAATCAACTACAATGATTATCCATTCCTTTATGAATGGGATCATATAAAAAACAAAGAAAAGGAGAATTGAACGATGGCAGAAAAGAAGTTATCAGTGAAAGAGGAAATCACGGAAGCCCTGAAAAAGACAGGGCGGGAAAATGTGGAAGGTCTGATCAAATACATGGATGAAATCGGCTTTTTCACAGCACCCGCATCTGGGGGCAATCATTCCAACAGTCAGGGGGGACTTGCAGAACATTCCCTGAACGTGTGCCACATCGCTGAAAAGATCGGCGTTTCCCTGTTAGGTGGGGAAAACTACAACAAGGTTCAGAACAGTGTTGTGATCGCTGCCCTGTTGCATGATCTGGGCAAGTGCGGGGACTATGGCAAGCAGATGTATGTTCCCAACATGATCAAGGATGGAAAACCGACAAAGGCAGAGCCGGAACAGAAATATAAGCAGTCGGAAGCCAAGCCTTGGAAGCGCAACCCTGATCTGCTGCCCCTTGACCATGCAACCCGGTCAATTAAGTTGGCAACCCTGTTCATTGATCTGACAGAAGATGAAGAATTTGCCATCAGATACCACGATGGTTTGTATGAAACCGCCAACTATGGTGTGAAGGGACATGAAACCCAGTTATACATGATCCTACACTGGGCAGATATGTGGTCAAGCCGGGTACTGGAAGGTGATACCGGGGAAGGTGGTGAAGAATAATGCTGAAAATTGAAATTTCCATCAGTACAAGTGAAGATGAACTTCCTGAACACTATGGATATTATGATTGTGTGGATGAAGCCAAGGATGCCTTGGAGAGCATCAGGGAAGATTATGAAAGTGAGGACATATGATGGATGAAATAATGGAGTCACGATGTCAGGGGTATGAAGATCAGATCAAAGAACTGAAAGCCAAGTGTTCTGAACTGGCTGAACGTAATGAACTGGCTAATGATACAATCAAAGCCATGCAGATACAAGTCAAAGACTTGGAAGATAAGCTGAAACAGGAAAAGAGAAAAAATGAAATCTATGCTGCACAGATTGATATTGTTTATGCCGTGTGTGGCGTAGCACAGAATAAAAAGAAAGAGAGGTAAAAAAGTATGGCACAGATGGTTTTAATCATGGGTGAATCTGGCACTGGAAAAAGCACCAGTATCAGAAATTGTGATCCCGCCACAACAGCGGTTGTGAACCCGGTGGGTAAGGCGTTACCCTTTAAGGGGAAGTTTGAAATGCTGAACAGCGTTACAGAGTCCCGCAAGATCACCAAGTTTATGAAAGAACAGGCAGCAGCGGGAAAGAAGATCATTGTGGTGGATGATTTTCAGTATATCCTTGCAGTTCCTTACATGAACCGCATCAAAGAAACCGGGTGGGACAAGTACAATGACTTTGGTGCAAATTACTTTGAGATCATCGAAGTGTGCAAGGACATCCCGGATGATGTGGTGGTGGCGTACATGACGCATCTGGAAACCCTTGACAATGGACTGACCACTGTTAAGCTGATCGGGAAGCTGCTGCGGGAGAAGATCACCATTGAAGGATTGTTTACAGTGGTACTTAGGACTGGGGTGAATGAGGGCAAATATTATTTCTACACCCAGAACAGCGGAAAGGACACAGTGAAGTCACCCCTTGGTATGTTCCCGGCATACGCCATTGACAATGATCTGAACTATGTGGCTGATAAGATTCGGAACTACTATGAAGTAGGGGAATACAAGTCTGATATTGAAATGGGTCAGGCAGATGCAGCGGTTGCAGCGGACATCAAAAAGCCGGAAGCCGGCAGCAGAAGGGGAAGGGGTGCAGTCACTACCCAGACCGCAACCCCGCCAACAGTGGCAGAGGATGAACCCAAGGGCAGAAGTTCCAGAAAGACCCATGATCAGGTTGTGCAGGAAAATCAGCAGAAGATGGCTGACTATATGGCAGAGGTTGACAAGAAGATCACAGAAAAATTTGGGGATGCTGATGCAATTCCCTTTGATGAAGCTGCTGATATTGCCGACACAGTACCAAAGCCTGAACTGGAAACACCGCCCAGAAGAACCAGAAAGGAAAGACAGGCTGCACAGGCAGAGGATGGCACAACAAACACTGATTCTGCATCCGTCACCCTGAATGAAGATGCCTATTTCTATGTACCCGCTGATGACAACTATGTTATGAAGCACAAGGGGGAAACGGTTGATCTGGTTGTTGGTGGCGTGGAAGTGATGAAGTCCATCACCAAAGAAGAATTTGGGGAAGGGATTAAACGTCTTTCCCAGAAGAACCCCATTGAAGGGGCGATGAACCCGCCTGAATCTGGAAGAAGAACCCGCAGACAAGCACCGCAGGATCAACCCGCACAGACCGAACAGGCAGCAGATCAGGCATCTGGGCAAGAAGCACCTGAACAGGGGCAGCGTACCCGCAGGACAAGAAGAACACGGTAACAATAAAAATTTCATATAAAGAAAGGTTAAAAAGGTGAAAAACATGGCTATTGATTTCAGTGCATTTGATCAGAAGGTGGACTTGGCAGCTTTACAGAAGGAAGTTGCTGAAGCTAAGGACACGGAATTTGAGGATGTGCCGGACGGCAACTATATTGTCAGCATTGAGAAAATGGAGATCAAGCTGACCAAGGCGGGTGACAAGCTGATGTTTGCCGTACAGTGCAAGATCAAGGAAGGTGAGCATCAGGGCAGGATGATTTTCTTTAACCGGGTGATTCATGGTAACAAAAATTCCGAGAACTGGAATGACGGCAAGGCGATCAAGTCCGTTACAACGTGGGTCAACAAACTTCTGGAAGATGAGGATAATCCTGTTGTGTTCGTGAACTATCAGGACTTTGCGGATCAGGTGCTTGACGTGTTCCAGAGCGTACACAAGGCGATTGAACTGGAAGTTGACTACAAAGCCAATGGGTTCAACCCCATCAGCATCAAAGAAGTCTATAACTTGTAAAAATTTTTTGTTGAAAAGTTAAGACTTCTTAACTAAAATGAGGATGGCGGTGGTAAGGTGACACTTCCACCGCCCTTTCCCCAGAAAGGATGTACCATGATATTTTATGACTTTGAGGTTTTCAAGTATGATTGGCTTGCCGTATTTGTCGATATAGACAAGCAAAGTACGCAAGTGATTATAAATAACCCGGATGAACTGCAAGCCTTATATGAAGCTAATATAAGCAATATTTGGGTTGGTTTTAACAACAGACATTATGACCAGTATATTATGAAGGGGATTCTTCTGGGGCTTGACCCAAAAGAAATCAATGACAGAATCATCATAAGCGGTGAAGAAGGGTGGCAGATTTCATCTGTATTCAACAAAGTACCCATGATCAACTATGATGTGATGCCCAATCCCCCGGTTGGTTTGAAAACAATGGAAGGTTTTCTTGGTTCAAACATCAAAGAAACCAGTGTTCCCTTTAACATAGATAGAAAACTGACAAAAGAAGAAATTGAACAGACGGTGTTTTATTGCACCCATGATGTAGAAGAGACTATCAAGGTATTCCTTGAAAATATAGATGAATTTAACGCTATGCACGGTATTGTTCAGGCTTTCCCTGACATGGTGAGTCTGTCCAATATAGGTGACAGTGAAGCAAGGATCACGGCAAAGGTACTTGGATGTGAAAAGACAGCGTGGGATGATGAATTTGACTATTTCTTTCTGCCCTGTCTTAAACTGGATAAATATAAATGTGTTCAGGAATGGTTCAGAACAGCGGTGGACGATTGCACCAAGGAAATGAAACAGAAACACATTGAATGTATGGAAAAGGCACAGAACGCCAAAACCCAGACAGAACATAATAAGTGGATCAATAAGTCATGGTCTTATATAGTAGATGATGAATACTGTTGGACACGGTACTTTTATAACAGGTCACTAACAATCCCTGTTGCCGGAATACCACATACTTTTGGTTTTGGGGGTCTGCATGGGGCAGCAGAAAAACCAATACACCGCAAAGGGCAACTGCTTCATGTGGATGTAAACAATTATTATCCGTCAATGCTGATTGCTTGGGGGCTGGTGACAAGGGCAGCAAGAAATGACAACTACACCAAGGTTTATATGACCAGAAAAGCCTTGAAGAAAGGTCAGGTGGAAGCTGCAAAAAGGGGGGACAAGCAGGAAGCCAAGCGGTTAAAAAAGGCACAGTTGCCATATAAGAAGATGCTGAACGCCTTATCAGGTGGCATGAAGGACAAGACCAATCCCGCCTATGATCCAAGAAACAATAACTGTATGTGTATCAATGGGCAGTTGATGCTGCTTGACCTGATTGAACATCTGGAAGTTGTACCGGGGTTTGAACTGATCCAGTCAAATACCGATGGACTGATCATCTGGATTCCAGACACAGATGAAGCCTTTGACATGGTGGATGATATATGTTGGGAGTGGGAACAGAGGTGTTCCACTGAATTATGTTCAATATTGCTTGAACTGGACAATATCACGGAAATTTATCAGAAGGATGTGAACAACTATCTTTGGATAGGTGCAGATGGCGGGGTTGAAAGAATCGGGGCATATGTAAAAGAACTGTCTGTTGTGGACAATGACCTTCCTATCCTGAATAAAGCACTGGTTGATTACATGGTGAAGAAAGTCCCGGTTGAACAGACCATAAACCAGTGTGATGACCTGATCATGTTCCAAAAGATTGTGAAGCTGTCGGAAAAGTATGTTCATGTTGAGCATGAACATTGTACCCCCATAAAACATGAAACCGGGGTCAGAGTGAAAAAAGTTTTTTATGAATATCCTGAAACCGTAAAGTACACCTATAAATCATACCGGGTGTTTGCTTCCAAGGACTTAACAGATGGAAGGATATTGAAGTGTGGCGGTTCACGTGGAAAACCTGAAAAGTTTGCAAATACCGCTGATCACTGTTTCATTTTCAATGATGATGTTGGTGGTGTAAAAGTGCCGGAAAAACTGGATAAACAGTGGTATATAGACTTGGCAAGAAAAAGGCTGAATCAGTTTGGCATAAGCGATTAAAGAAAGGATGGTATTATGGATATTTACATCAAGTATTCAAACGGTTCAATGATGATTCATCTGAAAGAGTTTTTAGCTGATAGGAATATCAGCAGAGTGAAGAAACTGTTGAAAATCATCAGGGGCAGCTTTACCCCAGAGTGTGAAAATCAGATCAGGGAGTACATCAAGGAATGGCTTGGGGACTATGAACAGGTTCAGTTGGTACATGAGAAGTATATTACCGGGTATGAAGAAAAAATAAAATTCTGTCAAAAACAGATTGAGAACTGCACCTTTAACCGGGATAAATTCAAAAGGTCAACACCAAAATGTAAATCACCCGGATGGGAGCATTACAATTCCCATTTGAAGCAGTTCAGAGAAGAACAAAGATCACTAAAACAATTATTGAGTTCCCATCGTTCAGAGTATGACCAGAATGTCAGGACAAAGACCTTTTATGAAAAGATTTTAGAAATTATTACATAGGCGGGTGATCAGGATGCTTTATAAAGGTTATGTTGAAACCAAAGGAAAGCAGAGCATTGAAAAACTGAAAAACAGAACCACTTGGAAAACCTATGATGAAGTAAAGAATCTGAATGGGTTTGGTGGGGTATTGGCAGATGACACCATCCTGATTGACATTGACGATCCTGAACAGTCTGAAATCTTAATGAACATTGTGGAAGAATTGCAACTTGATTGTAAGGTGTTGCAGACTTCACGTGGGAAACACTTTCTGTTCAAAAACCATAAGATAGCAAGGAACAGGACACACGTGCAACTTGCTGTTGGTCTGACTGCTGACATCAAGGTTGGCAGTCGGCTGTCCTATGAAGTCATCAAAATAGACGGTCAGGAAAGGTTTTGTGAATGGGACATAGAAGATGGTGGAAAATATCAGGAACTTCCCAAGTGGCTGTTCCCTGTTGCTGCATCTGCTGATTTTGTGGGCATGGATGCCGGGGACGGAAGAAATCAGGCATTATTTAACTATATTCTGACCTTGACCGCCAATGACTTCACGGTTGACGAAACAAGGGAGTGCATCAGGATATTAAACAAGTTTGTCCTGAAAGAACCACTGGGGGAAGATGAACTGGAAACAGTTCTAAGGGATGAAGCCTTTCAAAAGCCTGTCTTTTTCATGGGGTCAACATTCCTTTTTGACAAGTTCGCGTCCTATATGGTCAATACAGCGCACATTGTCAAGATCAATGGTCAGTTGCACATTTACAGTGATGGTGTATATTCCAACGGATATAAGGAAATAGAAGCCAACATGATCCAGTATATCCCTAACTTGAAGAAAACCCAAAGGCGGGAAGTTCTGGACTATATGGAACTGATTGTTGAAGAAAAGCAGCAGTCAGAAGCACATCTGATTGCTTTTAATAATGGCATTTATGACATTGTGAGTGGAGAACTAAAACCGTTCAGTCCTGATGTGATCATCACCAATAAGATACCTTGGGACTATGTGCCGGATGCCTATTCTGAACTGGCAGACAAGACCCTGAACAGATTATCATGTGACGATGCTGCAATCAGGGCATTGTTGGAAGAATGTATTGGCTATTGCTTTTATAGACGGAATGAACTTGGAAAGGCGTTCATCCTGACCGGGGACAAGTCCAACGGCAAAAGTACCTTTCTGGATTGTGTGAAGTCTGTTCTGGGGGAACAGAACATTTCTGCCCTTGATCTGAAAGAACTGGGGGACAGGTTCAACACATCAATGATGTTTGGGAAACTTGCCAACATCGGTGACGATATAGGGGATGACTTTCTGCAAGGCAGTCAGGTCAGTATATTCAAAAAGATAGTGACTGGAAACCGCATCAAGGCGGAGAGAAAGGGACAAGACCCTTTTGAATTTAACCCTTTCATCAAGCTGTTATTTTCTGCCAATGATATACCAAGGATGAAGGACAAGACCGGGGCGGTGCTTAGAAGATTGGTGATCATTCCTTTCAATGCCACTTTTGGGAAAAGTGATCCTGATTATGACCCTTTCATTAAGTACCGATTGATCCAGAAAGAAAGCATGGAATATTTAATCAGGGTAGGTGTGGAAGGCTTGAAGCGTGTCATCATCAATGATGAATTTACAAATTCTGAACAGGTTCAGTCACAGTTGGATGAATATGAAGAAGAAAACAACCCTATTATTGCCTTTATTGCTGATCAGGGCATAGACATGATAGAGAATGAGCCAACCAACGAAGTGTATAAAAGGTATCAGGTCTTTTGTGCTGATAATGCTATGACCCCTATGAGTAACATAGTATTCAGCAAGCAGATCAACAAACGGTTGAAGTTCAAAGTAATTCAGAAGAAATTGAACAATGTGAACCGTAAAATATTTGTAAAAGCATAAATTTTTTTGCCGTAAAGTTAAGAGTTTTTAACATTGTGAAAGGCGGTGGACTTTTTGAATGAGAGAGAGAGAGAAAGTAAGGACTGGATAGGTAACAAGGCAGCAACCTTTGCAACACTGGCAGCTTCAAACCATTCAGAGGGGGAAAGGCAGGAACATGACTATTATGCAACTGAACCCCATGCGGTGGAACTGCTGCTTGCAGAAGAACAGTTTTCCCCGGTTATCTGGGAATGTGCTTGTGGTGAAGGGCATTTGTCAAAGGTGCTTGAAAGTCGTGGTTATAGAGTCATCAGCACTGACCTGATATATAGGGGATATGGTGATCTTGAATCACTGGACTTCCTGAAATATACCTTGGATGGGTTTGATGGCGATATTATCACAAACCCGCCATATAGATATGCCCTTGAATTTATTCAAAGAGCATTGGAGAGCGTAAAACCCGGAAGGAAAGTGGCGATGTTCCTAAAACTGCAATTCTTGGAAGGTAAGGAAAGAAAGCATTTCTTTCTGGAGAACCCACCCAAAGTTGTATATGTTAGTTCATCCAGATTGAAATGTGCCATAAACGGAGAGTTTGAAAAGGTAAAGTCAAGTGCTGTTGCTTATGCGTGGTTTGTGTGGGTAAAAGGTTTTCACGGTGATCCCATCATCAGGTGGATAAACTGAAAGGAACTTGGAAGGGTGTGAAAAAATGGATAGGCATTATACAGTTTCCAAAGACACAAAAACTGGATTGTGGTATGCCCACCAGAAGGGGTTTTCCTATGTGCCGATTGCAGGAAGTTTTTCTGAAAAGAAAAGTGAAGCGATGGAATATGCAAAGATGTATGACAATTTACCATGCAGAGTTGAACAGATAGAAGCGAGAAGAAAAGCAGAATTTGAAAGGTGGTATAACAATGGAAATCAGGATTGATAAGACAAAGCACAGTTGCGGAAAAGGAAGTCAGTACCATGCGGTACTGAAAAACCCTTATGTCAACTATTATGATTCAAAGGTGATCTGGGGAAGTACCCCTGAAATAGTTCAAAGAAAAGCTGAACAGCAGTTGAAGAAATGAGAAAAGGTGAAACCTTCCCCGGTTCAATTCTCTGAACCAGTGGATTCCGATGAAGAATATTTGCCGTTTTAGAAAGGGCAGGTGACAGGACATGAGCCGGGCAGAGAGAAGAAGGGAAGCAAGGGAACAGGAAAAGGCAAAGACTGCAACCTACAATCTGACAAAGGCACAGCTTGATGCTATGGTCATGGAAAGGATTGGGGACAAGATGCAGCAGATCAAGGACGAAGCAACCAGTGAAGCCGTGAACACCGCCATGATCTTACTTCTCACCCTTCCCCTTGAAGTGCTGATGGACTTTTATTGGAAAAAGAGTTATTCCAAGCGTATTCCAGAATTTACACAGCACGTCCTTGATTATTATGAACAGTGGCAGGATGGGAAACTTGATATGGAAACCCTGAAAAAAGATTTATGGGAATATGGCGGTGTAAGGCTTGAACAGGAGAGGTGAAGAAAAGTGAACAAAGACAAATACAATAGTGAGGGTTATGCAGACCCAACAGCATATGCCGGGATGCGGGAAATGATAATTCAGGAAGGACATGAAGCTGACAGACGTGCCTTTGATCTGATCAGGGTGCTGAAATTCATTGTTGGTTTAGCGGGGTTTGAACTTATTGAACGTGTTCAGTTAAAGGACACCAAGACAGGAAAGGAATATAGGTGATGGTCATGCGATTGGTGATAGAAGTGAAAAATAAAATTGTTCAGTTGCTTATGGAAAAAGATGAACTATCACTGAACAATGACATTTTACCTTTGGTGTTTGAAGAATTTAGGAATACACCGCTGAACGGACAGACTTGTGTAATGATAAATGATTTCATATCACAACAGTTATATGGAGTATGTGCAGCCGGGATTGATCTTGTTTGCATACCGCAGTTTACGGTAAATCTGCAAAAAGGCATAGTGTCAATGGATGATATTGTGTATAAAGTTGTGAAGTAGTTGTTGGGTGGCGGTTGGTATCGGTTTATGGTATCGGTTAGAAAGCCTTATAAAATGCGGTGGTATCGGTTGGTAGCGGTTAAAATGAATTTCTTTATAAATTTATCTTAGTTATTATCAACAGAAAATATAAAAAGAAAAAATATAAGAGTAAGAGCGTGAACCGATACCGTTACCAACCGATACCTTTAGCATTTACAAGGGTTTGAAGGTGTTTTTTCTGCCTTTTTGAACAGATACCAAACAGATACCAGAAAGGACGGTATAAGGATATGAGTGAAAAAGGACTGACTGCAAAGATGTACTTAGAACAGTTAGAACAGTTTGACATAACAATCAGCCAAGACCTTGAACTGCTTGCAGATATGAAAGCCAAGGCAGAGAGTTCAGGCGGGTTTGATTATTCCAAAGACAGGGTGCAGACTTCCATGCAAGGGGACAGGTTATGTGCTGATGTTGCCCGGTATGTAGATTTTGAAACACAGATCAATGCGGAAATTGAACGCTTTACTGCTGCAAAGAACAGGATCATAGATGAAATCAGGGGACTGCATGAAACTAAGTATATTCAGCTTTTGTTCAAGATTTATGTGCAGTTCAAAAGTCTGAAAATAACCGCTGATGAAATGCAGTTGTCATATTCATATGTGCTTGAATTGCACAAAAAGGCATTGAAAAGGTTTGAAACAACATATAAAAACCTTGATTATTTGTGTTAGAGCATAGAAAGAACTATTTGACATTTCACAGGGTATCGTTTTATATTTATGCTGAAAGAAGTGGGTTGATACAGAAATAACTTTCTGTATCAATCCTTTTTTGCTGCTGAAATAAGCTATTTTCCTGACCCCTGAAAGGTGCTAAAAACTCCTACTTTCAGGGGTCTTTTTGATAAAAAACAGAAAGGAAGGTGTTGCCGGATGGCAAAATTGACGGAAAAGCAGCAGCGTTTTGTAGATGAATACCTGATTGACCTGAACGCAACACAAGCTGCCATTCGTGCCGGATATTCAGCAAAAACCGCTGATGTGCAAGGTTCACGGATGTTAGGAAATGTTAAGGTTCAGCAAGCGGTCAGTGAAGCGATGGCAGAACGCAGTAAAAGGACAGGCGTGAATCAGGACAGGGTTGTTTTAGAACTTTCCCGCCTTGCCTTTGTGAAAATGACTGACGTTGTTGACAGTAATGGACGCATAAAGGACGATGCAACAGAAGATGATCTTGCTTGCATTGAATCAGTTAAATATAAGAGTTCTGAAACAGATACCGGGTCAAGCATTGAAAGGGAAGTCAAAGTTGCATCGAAGCTGAAAGCACTGGAACTACTGGGCAGACATTTAGGTATGTGGAATGACAAGCTGCTTGATGTGAATATCACTACCCCGATTGTAATATCAGGAAGTGATGACCTTGAAGATTAAGACACCGCAAAAGCAGCGCATTTCTTCCCAGTATATTTTTGATTACCAGAAAAGAATACTTTTCCCGGCACAATACACCTTGACCAGTTCTGGCAAAGTTGAAGTGAAGTTGCCGGAAGTGGTCGGGAAAGGGTATGGAACATTCTGGCGGTGGAAGGGCAGATATAGAGTAGTTAAAGGATCACGTGCATCCAAAAAGTCAAAGACTACTGCCCTTTGGTTCATCACCAATATGATGAAATACCCGGATGCCAATGCACTGATCATCAGGAAAACATTCAGGACACTGAAAGATTCCTGCTTTACAGAATTACGGTGGGCAATTCACAGACTTGGAGTGGATGCGTTCTGGGACGTGAAAGAAAGTCCACTGGAAATGACCTATAAACCTACTGGACAGAAGATATATTTCAGGGGGTTAGATGATCCGCTAAAAGTCACATCCATAACGGTTGAAACTGGATGCCTATGTTGGATGTGGATTGAAGAAGCATATGAAATCAGTTCAGAAGATGATTTCAATATGCTTGATGAATCAATCCGTGGTGCAGTACCAGAAGGTTCAGGACTGTTCAAACAGATAACCCTTACCCTGAACCCTTGGAATGAACACCACTGGATCAAGAAAAGATTTTTTGACACCCCAGACAGTGAAACCCTTACCCTTACCACAAATTATATGTGTAATGAGTGGTTGGATGCTGCTGACCTGAAAGTGTTTGACACGATGAAGAAGCAGAACCCAAGGCGTTACAAAGTGGCGGGTCTTGGTGACTGGGGCATTGTTGACGGTCTTGTCTATGAAAACTGGGAAGAAAAACTTTTCAGTGTGGAAGAAGTCAAGGCAATCCAAGGTGTCAAGACAGTCTTTGGTCTGGACTTTGGTTATACCAATGACCCCAGTGCATTGTTTTGTGGGTTTATTGATCAGGCAAGTAAGACCATCTGGGTATTTGATGAAATGTATAAACCCGGAATGAGTAATGAAGCGATTGCAGCCGAGATCACCAGAATGGGTTATTTGAAAGAAAAGATCACCGCTGACTGTTCTGAACCAAAGAGCATTGACCGCTTGCGGGAACTGGGACTGAAAGGGATCAGGAAAGCAAGGAAGGGAAAGGACAGCATAAACAACGGTATTGACTTCCTTCAGGACTATCACATCATCATACATCCCCGGTGCGTGAACTTCCTGACCGAGATAGGCAACTATCAGTGGGACACGGACAATAAGACCGGGAAAAAGCTGAATGTCCCGGTTGACGATTTCAACCACCTGATGGATGCTATGCGTTATGCGGTGGAAGATATTGCCAAGGGCGATGTATTCAGTTTTGAGTAAAGAAACAAATTAGTAACACATTCCCTGAAAACACTGGGTTTTTGGGCAATCTGAAAATATTAAGCCATGAAAGGGGTGAATTGAACCAAGATGTTCAGTAACCTGATTGATACATTGACCTTGAAAGTCAGCAACTTTATATTGCAAGGTGTCCATTCAAGGATGACTGACAGGGAATTTCTGGAAAAGGAAATTGCCAAGTGGAAAACGTCACCCCAGAGGATCATGCAGATCAAAGGGTTTTTGTATTATGACAATGAGCATGACATCCTGACCCGCAAAAGAACAATGATAGGTGAGGATGGAAAGCTACAAGAGGTTGAAAACCTTCCAAACAATCACCTGATTGATAATCAATATGCCAAGATGGTGAACCAGAAAGCAAACTATTTGTTGGGGCAGCCTTTTTCCTTTGAGTGTGACAATGACCGATACACTGAACTTTTGAACAAAGTGTTTAACAAGAAGTTTATGAAGCTGATGAAGAACAGTGGAAAAGCGGTCTACAATGGCGGTATTGCTTGGTTATACCCATATTACACTGAAACCGGGGAATTTTCTTTCAGACTGTTCCCCGCTTATGAGATTTTGCCTTTCTGGAAGGACAATGAACACACTATTCTGGAATTTGCGGTCAGGCTTTATCTGGTACTTGGGTATGAAGGGACAACACCAACACTGATTGAAAAGGTGGAAATCTATGATCTGGACGGTGTTCACAAGTTCATTCTGGATCGGGGCAGATTAGTCCCTGACATTGTGAACGAAACTGAAACAGACAGTTACCATGTCACAGTAACAGATGGTGAAGGAAAGGTTCAGGGGTTCAACTGGGAACGTGTGCCACTGATCCCCCTGAAATGTAATGACAATGAAACCCCGCTTTTGAAGAAAGTGAAATCTTTGCAGGATGGCATCAACGTCATGTTGTCAGACTTTGAAAACAATATGCAGGAAGATGCCCGGAATACCATTTTGGTCTTGAAGAACTATGACGGTGAAAATCTTGGTCAGTTCAGGAAGAACCTTGCCACTTATGGGGCAATCAAGATCAGGTATGATGATAGTGCAAAGGGCGGTGTGGAAACCCTTGAAATTACGGTCAATGCGGAAAACTACAAGGCTATTTTGGAGATTTTCAAGAAAGCCTTTATTGAAAACGCTATGGGTTATGATGCCAAGGATGACCGTTTGAGTGGCAACCCAAACCAGATGAACATACAATCAATGTATTCTGACATAGACATTGATGCCAACGATCTTGAAACAGAATATCAGGCATCCTTTGAAGATATACTTTGGTTTGTCAACGCACACCTTTCCAACACTGGACAGGGGAACTTTGATGGTGAAGATGTCAATATCATCTTTAACCGGGATATTCTTATGAATGAATCAGAAGTGATTGACAACTGCCAGAAGTCCGTTGGAATACTGTCTGATGAAACTATCATTGGTCAACATCCTTGGGTGGATGATCCAAAGGCAGAAATGGAACGCCTGAAAAAGCAGAAGGAACAGGAACAGGAAGAACTTCTGAATCAGTACAACCCTTTTCAGCAGCCGGGACAGAACCCGCCAACTGCTGCCAAGGATGGGAACGGTGATGTAGATGAAGAATAAGGACTACTGGAAGAAACGCTTTGAACTGCTTGAACAGACACAGAACCAGATAGGTGTTCAGTGCTTTGCCGATATTGAAAGGCAGTACCGACAAGCGCAGAAACAAATTGAAGGTCAGATTGCTGCATGGTATCAGCGTTTTGCAGATAACAATTCCATTACCCTTCAAGAAGCCAAGCGGATGTTGACCAGTAGGGAACTGGAAGAACTGAAATGGGACATTAACCAGTATATCCGCTATGGGGAAGAAAATGCAATCAACGGTACTTGGGTGAAGCAGCTTGAAAACGCATCTGCCCGGTATCACATCAGCAGACTGGAAGCCTTGAAACTGCACACACAACAAAGTGTGGAAGCGTTGTTTGGCAATCAGCTTGACAGCATTGATTCAGCCATGCGGGAAATTTACACATCCGGGTACTATCACACCGCCTATGAGATTCAGAAGGGGGTGGGGGTTGGTTGGGACTTTGCCACACTGGATGAAAAGACTATTGCCAAGGTGATCAACAAGCCTTGGGCAGCAGACGGAAGGAACTTTTCAGATAGAGTCTGGAACAACCGTCAAAAACTGGTGAATGAACTGAATACTGAACTGACAAGGAACATTATACTGGGGCAAGACCCGCAGAAAGCCATTGATGCGGTTGCCCGGAAAATGAACAGTTCAAAGAATGTGGCGGGGCGGTTGGTTATGACGGAAGAAGCCTTTTTCAGCAGCACCGCACAAAAAGACTGCTTCAATGAACTGGATGTTGAACAGTATGAAATTGTAGCAACACTTGATTCCCATACATCTGAAATCTGTCAGGACATGGATGGAAGGGTGTTCAAGATGTCAGAATGGGAAGTTGGGGAAACAGCACCCCCTTTCCATGTATGGTGTAGAACCACAACTGTTCCCGCCTTTGGTGATGAATTTGACGATCTGGGGGAACGTGCTGCAAGGGGTGCGGATGGTAAAACTTACTATGTACCCGCCAATATGACATATAAACAATGGCAGCAGTCCTTTGTGGATGGGGATAAGTCAGGATTGCAAGAAGCAACACCTGATGATACAATAAAGGCAAAGAAGGAAGTCAAGCAAGTTGCAGAAGAATTGAAAGCTGAAAACTTCCCGGATGCCTTTCTTTCCAAGACTGAAATGAAGAACACACAGGCTTTGGTGGACTATGTGAACGGATTGGAAGGTGCAGATGCAAATGTGGTTGCCCTGTTCAATCGGATGGGCAATCTGGAAAACATTGAAAAGAATGGAATACCATTCAGCATTTCCCATTCAAAGAATCATGCGGTTCAGACATCATCTTATAGACTTACCGGGGATATGGCAGAAGCCAAGCTGACCATTCCAAAACTTCACGGTGATGACCTTGCGGGTCAGGTGAACACCACGCTGCATGAAGAAATGCACTTGATGGACTTGTACGGAAGAAAAGACCCGGCAAAATCAGGCGATTGGTTCAGCGTTCAGAGAAAGTCACTGGTTGATCAGTTCCAACAGACCACTTCTGATATGTCAGATGATGTGAAAAAGCTGTTTTCTGAACATGATGCCAAGTGGAAAGAGGTATCAAGCGCAGTACATGACAAATACAATTCACAGATTACTGCACTGAATGATGCCATGCTGAACAGAACCTTTCAAGGCACGTACAAAGACTATAAGAAGCAGTACAAGAAATTGCAAACACTTCTGGAAGAAGAACGTGACTATGAGAGCAGAAACATCATGGGCGGTGGTATAGGGAACTTGCAAGACATCTATGATGCCCTGTCTGGTGGTGCTTTGCGTGACAAAGGAATTGTGAAGTATGGTCATGGTGGTAGTTATTACCGCAGCATTGAAAGCCGGGTGCATGAAACTGTTGCGAATTATGCAGCTTTGAGCATTACCAGACCAGACCTGATTGATCTGTTACGTGCTGACAAGCCTGATCTGGTCGCTGAACTTGATGAACTGATTTCTGAACTTTTGAAAAAGGCGGGTGGTACATCGTGACAGAACAGGAAATAATCACAAAAGGGGTGAAGATCAGGGAACTTTTGGCAAGCGTTGAGTTCCCCCCGATGCTGTTGCAGTTCTTTGACTTGGATAGTGACAAACTGCTTGATGAAAAAATAGAGGTCTTGACCGCATTGAAAGAGGGGAAGCAGATTTCTGAAATACCAAGACTCTATGACATCTTGGAACTGTACCCCAAGGATGGGACACACTGGGATTAAAACACCGCCTATTTGACGGTGTTTTTTCTTGCCTGAATAAATTACCACTGATTTCCTTTTAGTGGCTATATGGCGATTATATAAGGTCAGAAAGGGGGTTTATTGTGCAGATGAAAAGAAAGACTTAACAGAAAGGGAAGGTGATCTTTACATCTCCCGGTCACTGGGTCAAGTGGCAACATCAGCATCCGGCAAAGGGTGCTTTTTTCATGCGGGTTGTCAAGCGTATAACCGAACAAACCAAACAATCATGTGGGAGTTACCCCGTAAAAAACGTATTTGAAAGGATGGTATAGAAATGACAAGAAAACAGTTAGAAGATTTAGGACTGACTAAGGAACAGGTTGATTCCGTTATCAAGATCAACGGTGAGGACATCGAAAATGCAAAATCTGTGTCCGCTGCTGAAATAAAGAACTTGCAGACCGAGAACGAAGGGTATAAAACCCAGATCGCAGATCGTGACAAGCAGCTTGAAACGCTGAAAACAGCAGCGGGGGACAATGACACCCTGAAACAGCAGATTGCAGACTTGCAGACGGAAAACACCAAGGCGAAGGAAGCCCATGAATCGGAAGTAAACCAGTTGAAGGTTGACTTTGCGGTTGAAAAGGCACTGACCGGGGCAAAGGCGAAGAACGTCAAGGCGGTCAAGGCACTGTTAGACCTGACGGATGCCAAACTGGACAAAGAGGGCAACGTCAAGGGTTTGCAGGAACAGATTGACAAGCTGACCGGGGACGAAAGCACCAAGTTCCTGTTCGATGCTGCACCCGCACAGCAACAGCAGACCTTCAAGGGTTTTCAGCCGGGGGCATCTACACAGCAGAAACCCCCAACTGGGGTTGATCCCAGTAAAATGAACTATGATGAATTGTGTGCCTACTTAGCACAGAATCCTGATGCTAAGTTAGAGTAAAGAAAGCGAGGTAAAAAATTATGCCTAATGACAAATTTGATTCTAAGAGTTTTAACCCGCAGGCTTTTAAGTACATGGTGGGCAGAGTCCCGAACCTGCATATGCACGAAATCAAGAAGTCCAAGGCTTTAGCGGGCAACCCTGACATCAAGGCAACCCTTGGTGGCAGTCAGGGCGGGACTGGCTATGCACGTATTGCCATGCGTGGTCTGCTTGACGGTGAAGCAGTCAACTATGACGGTCAGACCGACATCACCGCAACGTCCACCAAGACCTTTGAACAGGGTGTTGTTGCCGTTGGTCGGGCAAAGGCATGGACTGAAAAAGATTTCAGTTATGACATTACTGGTGGCGTGGACTTCATGCAGAACATCGCTGATCAGGTCGGTGAATACTGGGATGGTGTTGATCAGAATACCATCTTGGCAATTCTGGATGGTGTCTTTGCCATGACCGGGAAGAAAGAAAAAGAGTTTGTGGATGCCCACACCTATGATGTGACGGAAAAGGTTGACGGCAATATGTCCGCAACCACCCTGAACAGCGCAACCAACAAGGCGTGTGGTGCGAACAAGAAGAAGTTCACACTGGTGTTCATGCACAGCGATGTGGCAACGAACCTTGAAAACCTGAATCTGGTTGCACATCTGAAATACACTGATCCGCAGGGTGTGCAGCGTGAACTTGACCTTTACACTTGGAACGGTAAACTGGTGGTTGTGGATGACGATATGCCCGCAGTCAGTCAGGAAGGGTTCTATACCAAGGCAAAGGCAACGGATGCCGGGGCATTGGAAGTTGTTGCCAATGAAACGGAAGCACCCACCCCCAAGCAGATCAAGATTGAGGATGTCACGCCTTTAGCGGAGAGTTACACGGAAGCCAAGGCGGGGGACTATGTGGTGTTTATTGAGGACTTCACCGAGTACACCACCTATGTTCTTGGGAATGGGTCTATTTCCTATGAGGACTTGGGTGTGAAAGTACCCTATGAAATGAACCGCAACCCCGCAAAGAACGGCGGGGAAGATACCCTTTACAGTAGGCAGCGGAAGGTCTTTGCACCGTTTGGTATCTCTTATGAGAAGAAAACACAGGCAACCCTTTCCCCCACGGATGCAGAACTGAAAGATGGTGGCAACTGGGCGTTGGTACATTCCGGCGAAAAGCAGGAAACCAATCGCAGCTACATCAACCATAAGGCAATTCCTATTGCCCGGATCATGTCGAGAGGATAAGTCTGAAAGGGTGGTTATATGTTCGATGTCTACACAGTGACACAGCGGTTGAAATCTTTTGGCTATGAGGTCAAGGCAGATGATGAATTTGCCTTGACCTTTTGCGTTGAGAAAGTCCGCAGCATCATTAAAAGCAACGTGAATTGGCAGGATGTCCCGGAAGGACTGGAATATATTGCCGTTGATATGGCGGTGGGTGAGTTCCTTCTTTCCAAGAAAACCTTTGCCCCATCTGACCTTGACAATTTTGATCTGGATTATGCAGTTAAGCAGATACAGACAGGTGACACCAACACAGTGTTTGCCACTGGTGAAGGAAGCCTGACCCCTGAACAAAGATTGACCAATTTCATCAATTACCTTTTATCCTATGGAAAGGATGAATTTAATTCTTTCAGGCGTTTGCGATGGTAAAAGAAATCAAAGCAGCACAGCAAGCTGCAAGGAAAGCCATTGAAGCAACATATTTTGGGACTTTGACGGTAACAGAGTATGTGAAGGTAAGGGATGATAGGTCAAAGGTAACGAACAGGGGAGAAAGGGTTGTCTTGCAAGATCAGCCTTGCAGACTGTCATTTGAAACACTGAAAGCTGCTATTCAGACAGATTCCGCAGCAAATATCACACAGATTACAAAGCTGTTTGTGTCCCCGGACATCAGGATCAAGGCGGGGTCAAAGATCACTGTTACACAGGACGATGTAACCACTGAATACACTTACAGCGGTGTTCCGGCGTTTTATCCTACCCATCAGGAAATCATTTTAAGCCTGTTTGAGAAGTACGCATAATGGGCAGAATGGGAAGTTTTAACATGGATGGGTTGGAACAGTTCAGGCAACAACTGAACAAACTGCAATCCCCGGATGCCTTTGTGGAATCGTGTGCAAAAGAACTTGCTGCAAGGCTTTTGAGGATGGTGGTAAAAAGAACCCCGGTGGGGAAATACCCGAAAAGTACCGGGAAAAAAGGCGGGACACTTAGAAGGGGGTGGACTGGTGAAAAACGGTCATCTGCACAAGGATATGCAGATTCTTTAGAAGTCCGGCGGTCTGGTGATACCTATATCATTGAACTGGTGAACCCTGTTGAATATGCTTCCTATGTGGAGTATGGACACAGGACAGCGAATCACAAGGGATGGGTAAAGGGTAGGTTTATGATGACCATATCAGAACAGGAACTTGAAAAGATTGCCCCGAAGGTGCTTGAAAACAAGATCAAAAAATATTTAGGGGGATGTATCAAATGACCAATTCAATTATTGAAGCAATCAGCATTTCCCTGAATGAAGAATTTGGGGATGGATATGAAATTTTCACGGAAGAACTGGAACAAGACTTGAAAGAGCCTTGTTTTTTTATTTTCTGCCTGAACCAAAAACCTGAACTGTTCCTTGGGAAACGGTATTTCCGGGAATTGCCATTCTGCATCCAGTATTTTCCCCAGTCTGCAAATGCACAGTCTGAATGTAATGCAGTAGGGGAAAGGATGTGGTGCTGCTTGGAATATATCACCATTTACGGTGAAGAAAAGCCGATCCGGGGGACAAAAATGAAATATGAAGTAGTTGACGGTGTTCTGAACTTTTTTGTGAACTATGACAACTTTGTCATTAAGCAGGAACAGCAGACACCGATGGAAACCCTGAAAGAAAGCACAAGTTTGAAAGAAGGTGGTTAAACTGGCGGGAGTGAAGAAAAACAGTGCGAGTGCTGCAAATGTTCAGACTTCTGAACAGAAGTTTAGCAAGGAACAGCTTGTTGCATCTGCAAGGTACAGAGATCACAGGGACTTGGTGGATGCCCTTCTTGAAGAAGATAAAAGATACACCAAAGCAACAGTTGACAAGATGATCGAGGATCACATGAAAAGGAAGGTGAAATGATATGGCTTTAGGTGGCGGTGGTTTTACCACACAGAACAAAGACTTGCCCGGTGCTTATATGAACTTTGTTTCTAAGGCATCCGCAACCGCTGCCCTGTCTGACAGGGGGATTGCAACCATGCCCCTTGAACTGGACTGGGGAAAGGAAGGGGAAGTTTTTGAAGTAACCAACGAAGATTTCCAGAAGAACAGCCTGAAAATTTTTGGGTATTCTTTTGACCACCCGAAAATGAAAGGGATCAATGATCTGTTCATGGGTGCAAGAACACTGTACGCATACCGCCTGAACGGTGGCGGGGAAAAGGCAGCAAACAAGTTTGCAACCGCCCTGTATGGCGGTGCGCGTGGAAACGATCTGAAAATCGTTGTCCAGACCAATGTGGACGATGAAACCAAGTATGATGTCCTGACCTATCTGGGGACTGAAAAGGTGGATGAACAGACTGTTTCCAAGCCGGGTGAACTGGTTGCCAATGACTTTGTGACATGGAAAGAGCTTGAAAGTCTGGAAGTGACCGCATCCACGCCCCTGACCGGGGGAACGAACAAGGAAGTGACCGGGACGGATCACTCTGCATATCAGGGCAAGATTGAAGCCTACTCTTACAACGTCATGGGGGTTGTGGTTACAGAAGAAGTGACCAAGAAATCTTATGTGGCGTTTAATAAGCGTATGCGGGATGAACTTGGTCTGAAATGTCAGTTGGTGGTACATGATCTTGCTGCTGATTATATGGGTGTGATCAGCGTGAAAAACAAGGTGACTGACAGTGACAGTTCAGAAGCATCCCTTGTGTACTGGGTAACTGGTATTGAAGCCGGATGTGAGGTGAACAAGTCCTGTCAGAACAAGAAGTATGACGGTGCTTTTACGGTCAACACCGATTACACCCAGACCCAGTTGAAGGAACTGAAAAAAGGCGGGTTCTTTGTGCTGCACAAGGTCAATCAGGATGTCAGGGTGTTAGAGGACATCAACACGTTAGTCACCACAACGGACACTTGCGGGGACGTTTTCAAGGATAACCAGACCATCCGTGTCATTGACCAGTTGGGAAATGATGTGGCGGTGCTGTTCAACACCAAGTATTTAGGTGTTGTTCCCAATAACGCATCCGGCAGAACTTCCCTTTGGTCTGATCTGGTGAAACTTTGTAGTCAGTTGCAGACCCTTGGGGCAATAGAGAACTTTGCCGATTCTGACATCACGGTTGCACAGGGGGACAGTAAAAAGTCCGTGGTTGTGGACACGGCAATTACTGTTGTAAATACCATGTCGCAACTGTATATGACAGTTACGGTGGCATAAGGAAAGGCGGGTGATTAAGAATGGAAAACAATGTCATTATGAAAGCACGTGACACCATCGCTGCAAAACTGGCAGAGTGCTTCCTGACCATTGGAACAAGGCGATATAACTTCATGCAGATGATCGACATGGAAGCCAAGGTTGACAAGACCAAGGCAAAAGTTCCCAGACTGGGGGCGGTCATGGTTGGTCACAAGTCATGCGGGATGGAAGGTACTTTTTCCGGCACAGCACACTATAATCAGTCTGTTCTTAGGCAGGCTTTGCTTGACTATAAGAATACTGGTGCAGATGTGTATTTTGAAATGCAGATCACCAATGATGATCCAACATCCGATGCGGGCAGACAGACCATCATTTTCTATGACTGCAACACAGACGGCGGTGTGTTGGCAAAGTTTGATGCTGACGGTGAGTATTTGGATGAAGAAATCGAAGGAACTTTTGAAGATTTTTCGATGCCGGAGTCCTTTGCGAATCTTACCGGGTTTCTTACCAACTAAGCGGTGAAAACCCCCTTGTGTGGCTTTATATAACTGCCATATAAGGGGGTTTTTATATTGAGTGATAAACAGAAAGGAGAACAACAAAAATGTCAAATTTCAGTAGATTTATGAAAGCGAACAAGATCGCATTACAGAATGAAAAGTATGCACCCACAAGCAGCTTGCGGGATGAAAACGGCAACCCGCTTGAATGGGAGTTTAAGCATATCAGTTCCAAAGAGAATGAAGCCTTGCGGGATTCCTGCACCATTGAAGTTCAGGTAAAGGGAAAACCCAACCTTTACAGACCCAAGGTGAAAACAGCGGAGTACCTTGCAAAGATGATCGTGGCATCTACCGTCTGCCCTGATCTTTATGATAAGGAATTGCAGGACAGTTATGGAGTGATGACCCCGGAAGAACTGCTTTATGCTATGGTGGACAATGCCGGGGAATATCAGGACTTCACTGTCTGGATGCAGAAGTTTCAGGGTTTTACCAAAAGCCTTGAGGATAAGGTGGATGAAGCAAAAAACTGATAGATGACGGTGACTGGGAAGCAAACTATGCGTATTATGCCCTTCACAAACTTCACATATTACCGTCACAGTTTCTTGAAATGGAAGAAAATGAAAAGGCGTTTGTCATAGCTGCCATAAAGATCAAGGTGGAGAATGACAAGAAAGAGAAGAAGAAAGCGGAAAGCAAAGCAAAGCGAAAATAGAAAGGCGGGTGAAAAGCGGTGGCATCTATCCAGACTGGGATTGAATTAAATGATCAGTTCAGTGGAGTTCTGAACAACATCATAAATTCAGTGAACCTTGCGGTGGCATCCATGTACGATATGCAGCAGAGCATGAACGCTGATATTGATACAAGCAGCATCGAAGGGGCAAGGAATGAGATTGATCAGGCAACCGCTGCCATCAATGCGATGAATGAAGCATTGAACCATCAGGTGTCACCCGATGTTGTACCACCCACACCCGACACTGGCACACCAGAGGTCATCAATGTGGATGTGAACCCGGTGCTTCCTGACCCGCTTGTTGAAAACCCTGATAGTATTCCCCTTGAAGTTCAACCCAATGCACCCCCTGAACCTGTTCAAATACCTGTTCAGTGGGAAACAGACGGTTTAGAGGTTTTCACAAGCACAGGAATTGAACGCTTTCAGCAAGAGGTTCAGAGCGCAAACGGAATGTTGGAACAGTTAAGCAATACGCAGGATGCGATTGCAAGACAGGCTTTCAACACCAACATATTACCCCCGGATGCGTTTCAGGACTTGAACAGACTTGCAACCAGAATTGATCTGGTCAGAGGGCGCATCCAACAGCTTGAAAATAACCCGGTCAACATCGGTACTGATGTGGCAAATGCAGAACTGGAACAGTTACGTGGACAGTTAAGTCAGGCAATAGAAGAACAGGAAGCATTGAACCGTGCTGTTGACAATATGGATGTTCCTGCTGCCAATGCTGCCTATTTGCGGTTATCGCAGACAGTGGGCAACACTGAACGGTACATCAGGGACAACGTGGATGAACAGGGGCGGTTTAACCGAGAAATACAAGAAGGGACACAGGAAGCAAATGCCCTACTGGACACCATCAAGGGGGCGGTTGCTGCTTATGTGAGTATTCAGAGCATTGGAAAGGCACTGGATATTTCAGATGAATTGACCTTGACCACATCCAGATTGGACATGATGAATGACGATCTGCAAACCACACAGGAATTGGTCAACATGGTGTATGCTGCTGCACAGGATGCACGTGGTTCATTTTCGGATATGGCAGATGTGGTTGCCCGGTTTGGTAACAATGCGGGCGATGCGTTCAGCAGTTCAGAAGAAGTTGTTGCCTTTGCTGATCTGGTGCAGAAACAGATGACTATTGCCGGGGCAGGAACACAGGAAGCAGCCAATGCCATGTTGCAGTTGTCACAGGCGTTGGGTTCAGGTGTCTTGCGTGGCGATGAACTGAACAGTATCTTTGAACAAGCACCAAACCTGATCCAGTCCATAGCTGACTATCTGGATGTTCCTATTGGTCAGATTCGTGAAATGGCATCGGAAGGTGAACTTTCAGCGGACATTGTAAAAGCAGCGATTTTTGCAAGTGCAGATGAAATCAATGCAAGGTTTGAACAGATGCCCATGACATGGGGGCAAGTGTGGCAATCCATGCAGAACACCGCATTGATTGCTTTTCAGCCTGTTTTGCAGAGATTGAACCAGATCGCAAACAGTGACGCTTTTCAGACCTTTGTGAATGGTGCTATTGAAGCGATGGCAACCCTTGCCAATGTGATCCTGAACATCTTTGATCTGGTTGCGATGGTCGGCGGTTTTATCGCTGATAACTGGTCAGTGATCAGTCCTATCATCTATGGTGTTATAGCTGCCTTGGCGGTGTATGCTGCATATCTGGGTATTGTGAAAGGTATGGAGATCGCAAGTGCAGCAGCCACGGCAATAATGACCGGGGCGAAGCTGCTTGATGCTGCTGCTATGGTGGTATTCACTGGTGCGACATGGGCGGGTGCTACTGCACAAATGGGACTTAATTCTGCTATGTATGCCTGTCCTATTGTGTGGATCGTGGTGCTTGTAATTGCCCTGATCGCAGCACTGGTTGCACTTTGTAACTGGATCGCACAGGTGACTGGTGCAGCCAATTCAGGAATTGGTATCATCGTGGGGGCGTTATCAGTGGCAGCAGCGTTTATTGGAAATTTGTTTGTTGCCCTGATCAACATGGTGATAGATATATTTGTGGTACTATGGAACTTCATAGCTGCCTTTGTGAACTTTTTTGGGAATGTGTTCACTGATCCGGTCGGTGCTATTGCCCGCCTGTTCTTTGATTTGGTGGACACGATCCTTTCTTTGCTGCAAACTTTGGCGGGTGCGATTGATGCAATTTTCGGTTCAAACCTTGCGGGTGCAGTTCAGGGGTGGCGTGATAACCTTGGCGGTTGGGTTGATGAAACCTTTGGTCAGGGTGAAGAAATTATGGCAAAGGTCAGCGGTGAAGATTGGCACGTTGACCGTTTTGAATATGGTGAAGCGTGGGATGCGGGGGTTGCCGTTGGTGACGGAATAGCGGAAGCCATTGACAACTTTAGTCTTTCAGATATTTTTGGAAGCACAGACATCCCAGACCCGCAGGATTATACATCAGGTTTTGAAGATGTGATTGCAAGTTCTGGCATGGGTGACAACCTTGGTGATATTGCCGGGGACACTGGTGCGATTAAGGACGGTTTGGACATCACAGAAGAAGATTTGAAGTATTTGCGGGACATCGCTGAACAGGAAGCAGTAAACAGATTCACAACCGCTGAAATAAAGGTTGACATGACCAACAACAATAACATCAATAATGGGATGGACTTGGACGGTGTTGTGTCTGGCTTGACCGATGCGGTGAACGAAGCAATAGAAACTATGACAGAGGGGGTGCATGACTAATGGCTAAAAGCGGATATGATTTCTACTTGGATAAATGCCTGTTGCCTGTCACCCCCGAAAAACTGACAATCAGTATTGAGAACCAGAACAAAACAGTGAACCTTATCAATGAAGGTGAAATAAACCTATTGAAGAAGCCGGGACTGACAGAAGTGGAGTTTGAATGTGACATACCACAAGTGAAACAGCCTTATGCAGTCTACACCAATTCATCAGGGTTCAGGGCAGCATCCTATTTTCTGGACTATTTTGAAACGCTGAAAACCAGTCAGAAACCATTCCAGTTTATAGTGTGCAGGAAAAAGCCTGACGGAAAAAGCCTTTTCAACACCAACATCAAGGTATCACTGGAAAGTTACAAACTGACCGAGGATGTCAAGGAAGGTTTTGACATCAAGGTCAAAATCACGTTGAAACAATGGCGGGATTATGGGACAAAGACAGTCAAGGTGACAATCACAGCGGAGAAACCAAAAGCTGCACCTGAACCAGTGCGGGCAACTACCAATTCACCCGCCCCGGCATCTGCCCAGACCTATACGGTTGTAAAGGGTGACTGCTTGTGGAATATTGCCAAAAAGTTCTATGGCAACGGTTCAAAATATACCGTCATTTATAACGCTAACAAGGGTGTCATTGGTGGCAATCCAAACTTGATCTATCCGGGACAGGTTTTGACCATTCCGGCAGCGTAACACAGTCAGACAATATCAGAGAATGGAGCTGATATTGTCTGACATTTTTGTTGAAAGGCGTGGTTTAATGAGTGTTGAACTTTTGATTGCAAATGAATCAGGAACAAAAGCATATCTTCCTGCTGTTCAGGAAGGGATTGAATGGAGTACAGAGCGCAGAAGCACCCCCGGAAAGCTGACTTTTAAGGTTATGAAGGATGATATTTTGGACTTTTCGGAAGGAAGTGCGGTCAGGATGCGTGACAATGGGGACAATATTTTTTTCGGTTTTGTATTTAAGCAGCAGCGAAACAGAGAAAAAGACATCATCACGGTAACGGCATATGACCAGTTGCGTTATTTGAACAATAAGGATACAAAAATTTTTGAAAATACAACTGCATCCGGGATCATCAGCAGTATAGCAGCGGACTACTCACTGAATGTTGGAAGTCTTGCAGCAACGAATTATAGAATAGCATCAAGGATTGAAGAAAATACATCCTTGTTTGAAATGATAGAAAATGCCCTTGATCTGGAACTTACAAACCTTGGGAATATGTTTATTCTGTATGATGACTTTGGGAAACTTACTTTGAAGTTTCTTGGGGATATGTATGTTGGTGATAACAGTTCAGGGTATCTTTGCATAGATGAAGATACCGGGCAGAATTATGACTATACATCCAGTATTGATGATTCAACATACAACAGGGTTAAGCTGACCTATGACAATGAAGAAACCGGGAAAAGGGAAGTCTATATTGCACAAGATTCTTCCAACATCAACAGGTGGGGTATTCTGCAATACTTTGACACACTATCCAAGGGCGAAAATGGACAGTCAAAAGCGGATGCCCTTCTTTCCCTTTACAATAAAAAAACCCGAAAACTGAAAATCACAGATGCCATTGGTGACAATAGAGTCAGGGCGGGATCAATGGTACTGGTGAACCTTGACTTGGGGGATGTGAAACTTAAAAATTTCATGCTTGTGGAGAAATGCAAACACACCTACAAGGAAAGTGAACACTGGATGGACTTAACGCTTAGAGGGGGTGAGTTTGTTGCCTGATGCAACTGATCTGACAAAAGCAATAAAAAGGGCAGCGTTAGAAGCGCAAGAATCAACAAAACCTGTCAATGTGTGTTTTGGGACGGTGGAAACGGCATCACCCCTGACAATCAATGTTGAACAGAAGATGATATTGACGGAAAAGCAACTTATCCTTACCCGGAATGTAACAGAGTACACCACAATGGTCACAGTTCAATGGATGACGGAAAAAGAAGAACAGAGCCACAAGCACCAGTTGAAGAACATCACCGATGATGGCGGGGACAAGATCGCATCCGCTTACACCGAAACACAGGACACCAAGCACATACATGACATTGAGGGTACAAAGCAGATGACATTTCACAATGCCTTGGAACAGGGGGAAGAAGTAATACTGATCAGACAGCAGGAAGGTCAGAAATATATTGTGCTTGACAGGATAGGGGGTGGTACAAAATGATACCTTCAACCAGTGGTTTTCTGAAACAAGATTTTGAAATTGAGGAACAGCCAAGCCTTACTTACAAAATGGACTTAAACGGCAATTCAGTCCGGGGGTTCACCGATGAACAGGAAGCTATGAAACAAACGGTGTTCAGGATATTGAACACTGAACGGTATCAGTTCATCATTTATCCTTGGTATTATGGCATTGAAACCCTTGACCTATACGGTGAACCTGTCACGTGGGTATGTCCTGAACTTGAACGCAGGATCACAGAAGCGTTGCTTGTGGACACAAGGATCATCAGTGTCACTAACTTTGAATTTGACTTGTCCATTAAGGGAGTTGTTCAAACTTCCTTCACTGTCAATACCGTTTATGGTGCAATTAAAGCGCAGAAGGGGGTGGAAATATAAAATGTACGAAAATGAAACCTATGAAGTCATTCTTGACAGGATGCTTGACCGGGTATCTGACAAACTGGATAAAAGACCCAGTTCCCTGATTTATGATACCCACAGTTCAACAGCCATTGAACTTCAAATTTTATACATTGAACTGGAATACCTGATCATCAATTCATACGGTGACACCGCTGCAAGGGAATTTTTGGTCAGACTGGCAAAGGACAGGGGACTGTCACCTGAACCCGCAACCCATGCGGTTCTGAAAGGGGTATTTACCCCGGCATCCGTTGATGTGACTGGCAAGCGGTTCAACATCGGTGAAGTGAACTATGTTGTATTGCAGCAGATCACACCGGGGGAATATCAGGTACAGTGTGAAACAGCCGGGGCAATAGGCAATCAGTTCCTTGGTCAGATGATCCCGATGGAATATATTGACGGACTTGAAACCGCAAACCTGACAGAAGTGCTTATTCCCGGAGAAGATGAAGAAGATACAGAGGTATTCAGGCAACGGTACTTTGACAGTTTCAATGAACAATCCTTTGGCGGGAACAGGGCAGACTATCTTGCCAAGGTCAGAGGAATTGACGGTGTTGGCAACTGCAAGGTGGAACGAGTCTGGAATGGTGACATCAGACCCGCAGACATGATCCCTTCTGCTGTTGTTGATGCGTGGTACAATTCCACCATTGGCACACTGAACGGAGAAGTGCAGGAATGGCTTGAAACGGTCTATCAGGCAGCCAAGCAAAAGAAACTGACTGTTGGTGGCACTGTCTATGTATCAATCATTGATTCTGATGATTACGGTGAAGCAAGTTCAACACTTGTTCAAAGTGTTCAAACAACACTTGACCCGGAAGAAAATGCGGGGGAGGGATATGGACTTGCCCCCATCGGTCATGTTGTCAAGGTGGAAAGTGCTAAACCAGTACAGACGGACATCAGAACCAGTGTCACCTTTGAAGAAGGACACAACTGGTCAAATACCGGGGATGCAATCAGGGCAGCAGTCAGTGCTTATCTGTTGGAGTTAAGGAAGGACTGGGCAAACACATCAGCGGTTATTGTCCGTGTCAGTCAGATTGAAACAAGAATCCTTGGCGTGGAAGGTGTGCTTGATGTCACCAACACCACCATCAACGGAAAAGCAAGCAACCTGACCTTGACCCAGTACCAGATTCCAATACTGGGGGGTGTGTCTGCATGATCAGAGAAGTTGACCTTGTTTCATACATCCCGCCATTCATGCAGACATATAAAGAGCCTGTTGCAGCACTGGAAGCGGAAAACCCGGAATTTCAAATTGTGTGGCGGGCAACTGACCGTGTTCTGAACAATAGGTTTATTTCCACCGCAGATGAATACGGCATTTCCCGCTTTGAAAAAATGCTGAACATTTTTCCGTCAAGTGAAGATACCCTTGAATCAAGGCGGTCAAGGGTACAAAGCAAATGGTTCAATAAGCTGCCCTATACGTGGCGGGTTCTGCTGCAAAAGCTGACGGTGTTGTGTTCTGACACAGATTTTACCTTGACCCATAATTTTGATGTCGGGTACACCTTGACCATTGAAACAGACCTTGAACTGTATGGACAGGTGGAAGAACTGGAAAGGATCATCAACACCCTGATCCCTGAAAACATAGTGATTGATTCTAAGAACAACATCCCTTGCAATATCAGCGGTGTTGTTCTTTTTGCGGGCGGGATGTGCTTTGTCAACCTGTTCACTATAACCAGTGATTTCAGGGAAGTCTTTGAAATCAACGGATCAGCAGACCTTGGCGGTGGCGTTGTCCAGACTGAAATGTTAAAGATCACAACGGACAGCCGGGAAACGCACAACATTCAGGGTGTTGCTTCCTTGGGTGGAAATATCGTGGAAACTGCTTTTGTTACTGTATCACAAGATTTTAGTGAAACAGTCCGAACAGACGGAAATGCAAATATAGCATCCGGCACTGTTCAGGTTGATTTCATTGAAATAACAACATAGAAAGGAATGAAGAAAGATGGCACAGTATTCAAAACTGATCATTACAAACAATGGTCAAGCACTTCTGGCAAAAATGATTGCCGGAACTGGGAACATATCTTTCACAAAGGTGTGTTCATCCAGTACACAGTATCAGTTGGATCAGTTGCAGGCATTGACTGCATTGACCAACATTCAGCAGACAACGCTTGTATCTAAGATCACCCGCACAAATGAGGTTGCAATCAAGATTGAAGCAGCCTTTTCCAATGCGGACATCAAGACCGGGTACTATATGCGTACCCTTGGGTTATATGCGGTTGATCCTGACAAGGGTGAAATTCTGTATGCTGCTTGTATTGAAACGTCAAATAACTGTTATATGCCCCCATATAACGGTGTTACGGTATCAGCAGCATATATTCAGCTTTACACCACTGTTGGAAATGCTGAAAACGTATCGCTTGAAGTCAGTCCGGGGGCATATGCAACCATTGGTGACATTCAGGAACTGGAACAGGAAATTGCAGACCTGAAAGCCTATGTTGGCTATACCGATGGGGACATTTACGGTGTGGAAGTGGACTTTGAAAACAAGAAGTTCACACGCCTTGCGGGGGCAGCGAACAAGACACCGGGAAAGGACTTTGACAGCATCCCTTGCTTTGGTGGCAGAAAGCGGTGCAACCTGACGGATGATGGGCGGGTCGCAGCCTACTATGGGGAAGCGGGTTTTTCAACAACCGGGGCATTGACACAGGCTATTGACCGCAACCCCAAAGAAGCAGAGTCCCCGGATGACAAGCTAAAATTTGCGGTGGGGACAAAGGTTCAGGTCATGGTGGAACAGCCTAAGTTCTATTATAAGGTTGTACCGCTGAAAATCGAGAAGAAGCACAAGGGCGGGATCACCCGCAAGGTCAGGTATTATGTATCTGACACCCCCAAGGCGGGTTTCAAGCTGCATCCCGGATTCCTTGAAAATGGGAATGAGAATGAAAAGATTTATCTGGCAGCTTTTGACGGTTCACTGTATGACACAAGCACAGAAGCCTATATCCTTGATGATTCACAGGTTGCTGACTTTGCTGCTGATCTGTTGTGCAGTATTGCCAATGCAAAACCGCTTTCTGGTCTTACCCAGAACGCAACAAGAAAGAATGTCAGAGCATTGGCAGAAAAGCGTGGGGCAGGATGGGAACAGGCGTATGCAGCAACCGTGTCTGTGTCCCAGATTTTAATGCTAATCGAATATGCAACCTTCAATATGCAGACCGCCATTGGAAATGGTGCAGTTTCCAAGACTGATGACGCATCAAGCAACATGGCAGAACCGACAGGTGCAACAATCAACCTTGGTAACGCATCCGGCACAGCTTCCAATGAAAGCGGTGTTATGTTCGTATCGTACCGGGGTGAAGAAAACTTCTGGGGCAACATCTGGTTCTGGGTGGATGGTATCAATGAAAATATGGATGCTACAACCCATGAAGGGGCAATTTATATTGCTGATCATACCTTTGCGGATGACAGCAAGGCAGCCCCCTATGTGGATGCCGGGATCATCGCAGTTTTCGGGAATGGGTATGTTTCCGCTTTCTGTTATTCAGAAGAATTTGACTGGTTATTTATTCCCGGTGAACTGCTTGGCAACACAGCACTTCCTGTTGGTGACTACCACTGGAACGGCAATACTGGTTGGCGGGTCGCTGTATTGGGTGCTCATTGGGGTTAATGGCTTGCCTGCCGGTGCCTTTTGTTGGCATCTGGCTAATGCTTCATCGTATCGTGATCGGGGTATCGGCGGTCGGTTGGTGTATGTACCGTCCAAGAAGGAAGCAGCATAATCAATAATTTTTTCATAGGTGATCAGGATGCTATAAAGATGACCACGGTTCAAGCGCACACTATAAAAGCAGTAAAAACAATTAAGTCACTAAATTAGGTGCTAATTGGAATAATGGCTTGAATACCAGTGCCTTTTATTGGAATCTGAATAATGCTTCATCGAATCGTAATCGGAATATCAGCAGTCAGTTAGTAAATGCACTTTATGCAGCAACACCCGCCTGAAATATGGCGGGTGTTTCCCTATGAAACAAAAAATCAATGTACTGAAAACTGATCACCGTACCACTGGGTAAAACATCAAAGACTGCATGGGTTGTATTAGTAGACCGCACAGGCGGGTTGAAAGTTCATCCCTTAGTGCATACAAAGGACGGGGAACTTTGTGAAACGCTATGGCTATTTGTTTGAAAAAATATGTTCAATGGAAAACCTTGAACTGGCATACCAACACGCAAAGAAAGGAAAGGGGTGGTATAGAGAGGTTCAGCAGATAGAGAAAAGACCCTACTATTATTTGGCGGGTTTACAATGGATGCTGAAAAACCACAAGTTCAGAACTTCTGAATATGTGACATTCACGAAAAATGACGGTAAGAAGGAAAGGGACATTTACAAATTGCCTTTCTTTCCTGACAGGATATGTCAATGGGCAGTTCTGCAAGTGATTGAACCGCAGTTATTGGCATACTTCACGGATGACACATATTCTGCAATACCAGACAAAGGCATCCATGCAGCTTTCAGGAAGTTGCGGAAAGCGGTTGATACTGTCCCGGAAGAAATGACCTTTTGCATGAAAATTGACTGCAAAAAGTTCTATCCTTCCATTGACCATGAACTGTTAAAGCAAAAGTTCAGGAAAAAGTACAAAGACCCTGAACTGCTTGACCTGATAGATGAAGTGATTGACAGTATCAGCACTTGTCCGGCAACGGAAGAAAACATTGAATTTTATCAGTCATGCGGGAATGAAATCAGGATTGTCACATCAGAAGAAGGGAAACAGTACATTGACGGTGTTGGTATTCCAATAGGCAATTACTTTTCACAGTATGATGGCAATTTCTTCCTGACAGAATTTGACCACTGGATCAAAGAGGTCAAGCACGTAAAGCATTATTACCGTTATATGGATGACATCTGCATATTTGCAGACTCAAAGGAGAAGCTGCACCAACTGCTGCAAGAAATAGAAGAATATTTCAGGATAAAATTGAAATTAAGACTAAAAGGCAATTATCAAATATTCCCATCATTCATCCGTGGCATAGACTTTGTGGGGTACAGAATTTTCCTGAATTATACCCTGCTTAGAAAGTCCACCTGTCAGGAGTTTAAGCGAAAGATGACTGCAATCAGGAAAAAGGTGGAAAGCGGAAAGGAAATGAACTATTCAGAATGGTGTTCAATCAATTCTTATAAGGGTTGGTTGAAATATTGTGATGATTACCACCTGTCTGAAAAATACATTGTACCTATTCAGCCATATGCTGATAGATATTACAAAGAACACATAAAAAAGAAAGGCGGTAAAAAGCATGAAAAAGTATCCCAAAGTGAAAAGCGTGCAGCAGCCTGAACCCAAGACCATTGATGATTTTTCGGTTTGGGTTGCAGAAAACATTGTCCCGGTATCTGAACCGGGGACAGATGATCAGCCGGGGTTTGAAGGTTATGAATATGACCTTACCCAGTACACCAAGGATGAATACATCCAGATGATTGACGAAAAGAACGCTGCACTGGAAAAACAGATTGATGACACACAGATTGCCTTGTGTGAAGTCTATGAACTGTTACCGTAAGGAAGGGGGTGAAAAGGGATGGCACGTGTCTATGCTGATCTGATCAGGAAGGGACTGAAAACCTTAGAGGATGTCCCTGAAAAGCTGAAAGAAGCAGTCAAGGAAATTTTGGCGGGCGGTGATGACTGATGTGGTTTATCAGTCTTATCATGCGAATCTTACTAAGAAAAGAGGTGAAAGACATGGCAGTTATCTATGCAACCCTGATTGTCAAGGGCAAGAAGAACTTTTCTGATGTGCCGGAGAGGATCAAGGAACAGGTCAAGGAAGTCCTGATTGACCTTGATTGTGGCGAACTTGCACAGTAGGCAAGGGAAATTATCAAGCAGAGAAAAACAACCGCTATATGAGCCTTATATAAGGTCATGGGCGGTTGTTTTTCTTAGAAAGAAGGTGAGGTTGTGACAGTTGAAATTGCCCTTTTGATTTCTGCCCTTTCCGTTGGCTTTGCGGTGTATTCAGGCATCCAGAACCTTAAACGGAATAAGGCAACGGATGACAAGAAGGAAGCCACTGAAATGACAACGGTAATTGTCAAGTTGGAGAACATCAGCAAGGACACCGGGGAAATCAAGAATGACATGAAAGATGTGAAGCAGGATGTGAAGAAGAACACTGAACAGATCATCAGGCTTGATGAATCTTTGAAGTCAGCTTGGAAAAGGATTGCCCTGTTGGAAGAAAAAAGGGGGCAAGACCCGGATGAATGAAAGAGAAGTCAGGGAACTGGAACGCAAAGACCGGGTTGAAGCTGTCCGGCATAAAAAGAAAATGCGGAAGATGGAACTGACTGCTGCCCGGAAGAAAAACAGCGATTCACTGATCTGGGTGTGGGAGTTTTCCAAGAAACTTGTGCTGATCTGTTCTGCTTTGTATGTTTTCAGTTTCTTCTATTCATGTGTGGTAATGTGGAAATTTTTTGATTTCACGTACCTTGGAACTTTTATTGAACAGGCAAGTGACATCCTGAAAACGTGTGTTTTTGGCTACTTCATAAAGGCGGGAATTGAAAACGTGATCAAAATATCCTGTTCAAAGTCCGCTAAACAGAATGAACAGGAAGTTGATGCGGATGCACTTGCTGCACCAGACGGAGAAGAAAGCGAGGGAAAATAAATGGATTATATGTCTATCATCAGTCAGGTGTTGATGATCGTGGCGGTTTTGACCGTCTTTGTGAACATCATCACCGAGGTATTGAAGAACAGCTTTGGTTTCCTGAAAGGGTCAAAGATGATCAACGTCTTTGTGTTGATCCTTTCCTTGGTGGTGACGGTGGCGGTTTTCATCGCATACTGGCAGATCAAGCAGTTGGAAATCACTTGGTACATCATAGCAGCGTTCATTGTCATTGGCTTTATGGTTGCCTATGCTGCTATGTTTGGCTATGACAAGCTGATGAAATATTTTCAGAAGGAAGGTGACAAGTAATGAATGTTATTGAAAAAATTATCAGCGTTGCAAAGGCAGAGATTGGAACTTGTGAACCCACTGGGGATGACAAGTACATCAAGGTTTACAATGCCCTGACCGGGGCGGGGTTCAACATGGCGGTGGCATGGTGTGCCATTTTCGTGACATGGGTACTTTACACCGCAAATGTGGCAAAGTCCATTGTTCCTTACTTTGCAAGTTGCGATGTGGGAATGAACTGGTTCAAAGACAGGAAACAGTGGAAGAACGGAAAGGGTTATGGTGGATCATATACCCCTAAAGCCGGGGACATCATTTTCTTTTCAGGCGGTTACAACCAGAAAGACAGTACCCATGTAGGCATTGTGACAGGTGCATCCGGCAACACTGTCCACACCATAGAGGGGAACACATCAGATGCAGTCCATGAGCGCAGCTATGACCAGTACAACAAATATATTCTTGGGTATGGCATCCCTGATTATGGTGTGGATGCACAGGTATCTGCACCCGCATCTGTTGCACCCACAGCGGGATATGACACAGTGACGGTCAAAAAGGGTGACACCCTTTGGGGACTTGCTGCAAAGTATCTTGGGAATGGTGCAAGATACAAAGAGTTTATGACTCTGAACAGTTTGACAAGCACCACAATCCATGTTGGTCTTGTCCTGATGATTCCGGGGACGAACAAACAGGCAGCGGATGCAGGAAAGTCTACCAAGACCTACACCGTGAAGAAAGGTGACAGTCTTTGGAAGATCGCAGCATCCACCCTTGGGAATGGGGCAAGGTACAAAGAGATCATGCAGCTTTCCGGGATCAGCAGCACAACCATCTATGCGGGTCAGGTGCTTACTATCCCGGCAGCGTGATGTGTTTCTAATTTGTTACTAATTGGCAACATTTAAGGCAATCTTAGACCGCTTTTGAAACTGAACTTTTCAGAAAAAACAAGTGTTTCAAGGGGTTTGAAATTGTTCAAATTTATGGTATAATGAATTTATCAGAACAGGAAGGTTTTCAGCCCATGCAGGATACAGAGCAGGAGTACCAAAAGCAGATCAAAGAACTGGAACAGCAGGTCCGGCTCCTTAGGGAGCAGGTTGATTTCCTTACCCGTAAACTTTATGGAACAAAATCAGAGAAGACGTCTGCCCTTGAAATAGAGGGACAGATGTCTCTTTTTAATGAAATGGAATCCTGTGCTGAGCCGGATGCCCATGAGCCGGATCTGGTGGAGGTCGAAAAACATCTGCGTAAAAGGAAATATGCCGGCCAGCGGGAAAAACTGATAAAAGACATTCCCCGCAGCAAAGTGCTCCACACGATCGATGAAAGTGAACAGATCTGTGAGAGATGCGGAGGTACCATGGTAAAAGTTGGTGAGGAGTTTGTGCGTACCGAGGTACAGTTCATCCCTGCCAGCCTCAAAGTGGTTGACCATTACCGGGAAACCTATGAATGCAGGGCATGCCGCAAAAACGGGACGCCTTATATGGAGAAATCCCCGGTGCCCCATCCTCCGGTCATGCACTCCCTTGCATCTGCTTCCACGATCGCATGGCTTGTCCATCAGAAGTTTGAACTGGGCATCCCCTTATACCGTCAGGAAAAGGAATGGGAAGCCATGGGGCTGTCTTTAAGCAGGGCAACGATGTCAAACTGGCTCCTGGCCGTCTGCCGGGACTGGCTTTCCCATGTGGTCTCCCATCTCAGACGGGAACTTCTAAAGCAGGGATATCTGCATATCGACGAGACCCACGTGCAGGTGCTGAAGGAACCAGGGAGGAAGAACACTTCGGATTCCTATATGTGGGTGTACTGCAGCACCAGGGACAGCAAACGGCCGGTCCGGTATTTTGAGTACCAGCCGGGGAGGGGTGGGAAATATCCGGAAACATTTTTAAAAGGCTATACCGGATATATCCATACGGATGCTTATTCCGGGTATAATGGGGTGAAAGGGGTTACGAGATGTCTGTGTTACACACATCTGCGCCGCGCTTTTGTGGACGCGCTGCCAAAAGACATCCATGGCCCGGAAGCCTCAAAACCTGCGGAAGCAGTCATTCGTCTGAATAAACTGTTTGAGATAGAAAAGGAACTGGACGGCCTTCCCCCGGAAC
>UMHT01033753.1_pt1 | contig 41072 bp, 35 predicted proteins | sample 1965601 | NCBI WGS metagenome assembly UMHT01 (sample SAMEA4836105, study PRJEB28245) | human gut metagenome | biome: gut microbiome; material: fecal sample | place: Denmark | collected 2008 | reverse complement strand
CCCGTTAGAACGTGCGCCCGCCGGGCGCACATAAAACGCCATAGGTTTTTGAGCCTATGGCGTTCTGGTCGATATTTATAATTCCAAACTTTCCAGCCATTCATCAAAGGATTTCTTTGAAACCCGAATAGCGTTGCCTATGCGGACGGTCTTAAATTGTTCCTTCTTGACGAGCTGGTATGCGGTCGTGCGTCCGATGTTGAGCATGGCTGCAATCTGTTCCACGGTATAGGCGCGTGGTTCCGGCAACGGCTTTTTTTCTTTGCTGTCCATAGTAACCTCCATGTTCTATGCCTTGTTAAATTGAACAAAAGGGCGTAGAATGACAGTAATAATCGGCCTTCAACGGAGGGCTTCCTGCTAAGAATTTGCTAATAGGACCATCCGACGGAGCCATAAAAGCGCGTCAGGATGAGCATTTTGCACCATAATGTTCGTTTACTACAAGTCATTCTACGTAAGGTAAGGTATTGGAAGTTACACCCGAACCGTGTATCATGTGATACGCCATACTCCTAAGCGGAAGGCCAGCGGTTCGAATCCGCTCAGGAACACTGGATACAGCCGGAAACCTTTAGGGGGATCCGGCTTTTTATTTGCTAAATTCCAGGTGAAATACAGGAAGTCCTCTGTAGTTTCTACTTATCTCATAATTGCATCTACAATATATTGTGTCTCGCAATGCTATTCACATATTAGCAGGCTGATCTGTTCCACCGTGGATAACACTTCGGAGAAAGAAAAGTCGGAAGCGTATGTATTTTCCCTGATATAGTTATCCCTCAGGGAGACCAGAGCTGGTTCTTCCTTCATATCCGATAAAATGTCCACCCATTCTTTAAGTTCGACAGTAGAGCCACGTTTTTCAGCAGTATGCTGGATGGCTTGGCGTAAGATCTCCGGGCGTACTTCGTCACGGCGCAGACAGAACAGGGTATGTAAATCGTAAAAATCCCTTGCCCGCGTTGTGCCAATATTGCGGCGCAGGATGGTTTCATACTTCTCAGCAAGAATTGTCTCCAGCGTATAGGCCATAATGGGAACACTCTTTCGTTCAAACAGAAACGGGTAATCATAGCAGATAGCAGCAGGAGTGATTTCATCTCCGGTAGTAATGTCAATTTTCATGGGACTATTTATTTTACCGTACAGGGCTCCCAAATGAATGCGAAAATTATTGTAGGCGTCATCTCCCCGTATGGGCTCGATACGCTGAAAACGGAACTGGATACCATCATTTACATCGAGCGACAGGATATTCTGAACTATGCTGGTAATCTGTTCTTTCTCCATTGGCAGTCCACTGACGGTCGTATCCATATCCGTCGTGGTGCGCTCACTGATGCCAAGCATGGACGAGATCAACAGACCGCCCTTGAGAATAAAGTTGCTGCGGTAACGGGAGACAGGCAACCGTTCCAAAATGCGTTCAAACAGGAACATCTGTAAGACCTCCTGAGAGCGCAGATTTTTGGAGGAGGCAATGTTGCGGATAGCACCTTTTAGCTGTTCCGGTATTCTCATGTTAGTACCTCCATGTATGTTCTTATTTGTTCTTCGATTCCAAACTGCTTTCCGTATTTGAGTAATTTCCGGCTATTAGCGCCGCTACGAAAATAATCTTTGATTGCCTGGGTATAAAGCTGCATATCAATTTCCTTTTTATCACGAATTAAATCACAGATACAGCGTTCCTTGTCATAAAGCCGCACTGTGCCGCCCTGTGGCGATTTAGTTTCCGTCCAGCCGATTTCAAACAGCGGTGGCTGTGCATAGTGAAAGCGAATTTGTGGATTATCCCGTTTGATTTTGCTTACATTTGTACCGTGCGGCACGGTTAAATCAATCGTGTGCGGCACCCTGTCAGACAGGCCCCACAGAAAAAGCGCTGTTCCATAAGAATACAGGACTTTTCCGCTCCGGGCCTGCAGCAGCGCATATTCATCCACCATCCCTTTTTCCAATACATACAGTCCTTTACAGACCCGTATAAGCTGCTTTTCATCAACATAGCGCTTCAGGGCAGTACGGCTGATCCCGGCAGCTTCAACCTGAGCAGTTGTTATGATACCGCTGTTTTCATCTGCAATAGCTCCAATCTGTTTCCAAACACCATCCATATACATCACCTCCAACTCGATTTACAATCGCACTTCGATTATATCATTATTGAAGTACGATTGTAAAAAAGATACTAAGATTTAGTTTATGCAGATTGACAGGATTTATACATGAAGCTGTGATATTTATTCCGGCAGGTGGTTCATACGGCGGTAATAGTCATCCATAACATAAAAGTGCATTTCATAAGTATTTGGCTTTCTGTAAAGTCGCGTTAACCCATATAGGTAGCCTGTGCCATCCACTCCAAGCGGTCCCAGCCAGTGATCCCGGAAAGGTCCGTTGTGATACCATAGCCGGATATCCAGATATTCGTTTTCTGTTACCAGCCCTTTTTCCACAAGACGGTAAACTTCTTCATCTTCCAGAATCATATGAGCCAGAAAATGGCGGTATAAATCATCCGGTAGGTTTAAGGCCATCTGATATGTCAGTGGATTGGGGTGGCGGGTCGAGTGCCTTAAACTGTTTCCAGAAGGCCCGCACCTCCTCCAAATCCGGTGGAGCAGGTATCTCGATTTGTCTGACGCCGTTTTCCACATCTTTATAGGCCGATGCGTCTGCAACTCCAGTCTGGCCGAGGTAGGAAGTCAGGGCCTGCGCTGCCTGTGGACCGGACATGGTGCCGGTATAGTTGATATTACCTTTGGCAACCGCCCCGGTGACGTCATTGGCAAATGAACCTCCTTTTTGTACTGAGGATTCAAACATCTTTCGGCTGATGGGATTTCCTCCTTGTCCGGTTGCGCTTTGAACAGCTCCGTTCGTGAACTATCGGCTTACTGCGCCAACCAGCCCCCCAGACATACCAGACATAAAGGAAGCGCTGCTCATATGCTTGGAACTGGAACCGCCTCGAAAGGAACCGCCACGGAACATGCCGCCACCGGCTACATTCTTCGCGGTTGTCACTCCCTTTGCTGCAATCATAAGTTCAGCCATCATACTGCCACCGGTATGGCCAACATTGATTCCTAAGCTGCTCATGAAGCTGTCAATCTTCTGGCTGATTTTCAAAAAGGCTACTGCACACAGAAACCAGATCAGGACATTTCCGGCTGCGGTTTCTTTCCCGACAGCCTGGACGTCGGCTTCTGTAACGGCGGCCATAGAGGGTACCGCCTGTAATAAGAGTAAAGTGGCTGCCAGAAATGGGACAGTCAGTGTATTTTTCCATAATTTCATTGTGACCTCCTATAATGACAGTGGATTGGCGATAAAATTGCCAACCATGCTGGTGAAAAGACGAAGGCACCAGGCATTCAACACCAGCAGGAATACCTGGCCTCCGAACATACGGCACCAGGATTTGAAAATGTTAGCGGTACTTTGAGAGGCGCCGGTAGCAAATGCCATCGGCGCGGTATAGACCAGCACACCAAGAAGCACGTACCGTTCGGCAGCCTCAAAAAACAGTTTAATGTAGTTCCAGACCAAAATCAGGACGAGTAAGGCCACGGAGCCGCTGGCACAGACTCCGATTATTGTCAGCAGCACAGAAAAAATCACAATAATTAGGAGGTACAAAGTTGAACAGGATTAAAAAACAGGGGAGCTTGCCCGGAGAGCGCTGCGGCGTATCCCTTTCCGTAAGATTCTTTGCACGATCAGTTTCAGCACTTATCTTTCCGGAGAAGCCATCCCTGGAAGCGGGCCTGGATGAGGAAATTGCCTATACGAAGGAATTGCTTTCCGTCCTGGAGGAAGGGATTGCCGCCTGCGGGGACAAAAAAATACAGGACCTGGCGGAAAGGATACGGGGATTATTAGATACGGATAAGATCCGGGAAATCAGGTCAAAAGATGACGAAGATGCCCGGTTTGGGCACAAGACACCCTCGAGTACATTTTATGGGTACAAGAACCATCTGGCAATGATTGAAGAAAAGAATGGGGAATTAAAGGAAGCCCACGGATTAGGCAGAGCAGATTCAGTGGGATTGTTTGCTATGGAATTGCAAATGAATTTTACGGCATTCGTAGCAAATATTAAGAGAATAACGAAGTTGATTGCACTGGCCGGATGATAAAACAGCCCATATTTTTTAGTGAATCATAATCTCTGACACTATATTATAGATGAAAGAAAAACTCCCACAAAAAAACGGGAGTTTTTCAGTGCCCTCGATTTCACCTGGTTTTCGGCTTTTTTTGTTTTTCACCGTACACCTTCGGCATACCAGACATATATTATCATAAAAGCACAAACCGAGGACCATTGTATATGAATAACAATAAGCCCTACTCTGTACCATCACTCAGGATGACCCAGGTAGAAGACCCGGTTGATCCAGGTTTCACATATCCTGATACTGACGTCGTAATACCATCTCCCGACGAGGAAATCGACCCTGATTTTTCTGTCATGCCCCCTTACTACCCAGACTACCCTGTACGTCCGGACTACCCTGTGCGTCCGGATTATCCTGTACGCCCCAATTACCCGTCATATTATCCCATCCCCTGCGTGTTCTGCAACAATAACCAGTGGATTCGCGGCGGAATTCGTCTGTTAAATGCAGCTACCGGATATAACCCATTTACCGTGTATATAGATAACAGGGCTGTGTTTTCCGGACTGGATTTCTCTGAAGTGACCCAGTACCGCCAGCTATCCCAGGGCTATCATACATTCTCCATCATGGGCTCAAATGGTTACGTATATCTCCGCAAATCCATGTATGTAGGTGACGGAATGGCCACCATCGCCATTGTCAACTCTTCCACGGGCCTGGACCTGGTTTCTATCCATGATACGGCATGCCCCACGGACTGGACCTCATCCTGCTTCCGAGTCTGCAATTTAGCCTATTACAGCGGACCTGTCAATGCCTCCCTTGGCAATATCTATTTTAACTCTGTAAACTTTGCCGATGCAGCCAGCTTCAGCCGGCTCAGCTCCGGTAACTATACCCTGCGTGTCGCCCGTTCCGCCCGACCGGATAACACCCTTGTTACCACGCCAATAACCTTGAATCCATCCCGGATTTATACCCTGTATGTATTAAACTGGAACCCTTCCGCGGATACCATACAGACACTTTTGGTAGAAGACCGGAGAAGTTAATCAGCAATCATGAGGGAGCCGCATAAATGAATGCGGCTCCCTCCTTATTTTCCGCTTATTTTCCCCTTATTGGCTGCTTATTTGTGCAGCTTATTTGCCTCCTTAATTTCGTATGAAAACCTGTGTTTATGGCTCTGTTTGTGATAAAATAGTACAGAACACTGAGCCATACAGAAAGGAAAATCTGCCAATGATACGCTATGGAACCATAGGAACTAACTTTATCGTGGACCATTTCCAGGAAGCCGCAATGGAAAATCCCAGCCTTTACTATGCAGCCGTCTATTCCAGAAATCAGGAGACAGCCAGCAGCTTCGCGGCAAAATATGGAGTTAAAACAACCTACACAGACCTGAAAGCCTTTGCCTGTGCTGATGACCTGGACGCTGTCTATATTGCCAGCCCAAACAGACTCCACTATGGACAGGCCGCACTTCTCTTATCCCATGGAAAACATGTACTGCAGTACCACGCCTGCTGCGCAGGCCATTCCCGGTTTTCCATATCGGAAGGCAAAGGAATAGATATAGTAGACCAACGTATTTGTGGAATCCACCGGACCGCCCTGTGTCATGACATTGACAGAGTCAAATATCTTAAAGGAGGCAATGGACGCCACCACAGATGTGAACAGGATGGTAGGTGAAATCATAGGCAGAGTAATTTTGAAAAAGGTACGGATTTTAGGCGTGTCATCCAGCTCTGCCGCTTCATAGATACTGGACGGTACTGTCTGCAGGGCAGCCATGATTAACAGTACATAATATCCCACACTTTTCCACACCATGACCAGTACCAGCGAGAACATGGATGTGGACGGACTGGACAGAAATGGGAACTTTGGAAATTCCAGCTTCGTGATAATCATGTTCAGAAATCCGGTATCCGGGTCCATAAGCCATAAAAATACAATGGATACAGACACCATGGATATGACGTTCCGGCTGACCCAGGTCTGCTCTTTTTCCTTCCCTGTTAAAAAGATACATGGCTGAAAAGGGAATGGACAGGTCCAGGAGACAGTCATTCTCTACCTCATGCTCGGATTTTACCATCAGCGTACCATATACACTGCTAAGGGAGTATATAGTCTCGGAACCCAGCATTTCCTTTGTCACGACCTCTGCCTGTATGGAAACATAGTCTTCCTCCACCCTCTGCAAATAAACTTTTTCAGGCCGGAATCCAAGCTGCATGCCATTGGGAAGCACATTATTTATAATATTCATTTGGGGGGTGCCGATAAACTGGGCAGCATAGATGCAGTTAGGGTTCTGATACAGTTGGCGTGGATTGGACTGCTGGACAATGTACCCATCCTTCATCAATACAATATCGTCCGCCATTGACATGGCTTCCACCTGATCGTGTGTTACATAGACAAAGGTGGTCCCCAGCTTTTTATGAAGGCTGATTAATTCCACTCTCATCTGTCCCCTGAGCTTTGCATCCAGATTTGACAGCGGCTCATCCATGAGAAATACTTTGGGCTGTTTAACCATGGCCCTGGCAAGAGCCACCCTCTGTCTCTGACCACCGGATAAGGTGGACGGCTTTCTGTCCAGATATTCGGTCAGTCCTACAATTTCACATATATCTTTTACACGGCGCTGCCGTTCTTCCTTTGGAACCTTTTTATTTTCCAGACCAAATTCAATATTTTCCCTGACTGTCATAGTGGGATACAATGCATAGTTCTGGAATACCATAGCTATGTCCCTCTTTCCCGGAGTAAGGTCATTGATTTTATGTCCGTCAATCAGTATATCCCCTGAGGTCGGTTCATCCAGGCCGGTAATCATGCGGAGGGTTGTGGATTTACCGCATCCTGACGGCCCTACCAGAACAGTGAACGAACCATCCTCGATTTCCAGGTTAAGATTATCAATCACAATATCATTCCCAAACTTCTTCCTAACATTTTTTAATTGGATTGCCCCCATATGTATCTCTCCCTTTCGTATTGTTTCATACAGTTCTGCCTGTCTCTGACATAACTATAGCATTGATGTCCGAATCCGCTTTTGCTCTTTTTTATGCTTGTTTTGCTCTTTTTCATACTGACAGCGTATTTTTTGGCAGAAACAGCCCTGTTAAACTCTTGTGTGAAACTCCAATTCGTCGTATACTATAAAATAATGCGAAAATTCAGGAGGATACAGTATGGACAAGATTAAGATGACCACCCCGATTGTTGAGATGGACGGCGATGAGATGACTAGAATTCTCTGGCAGATGATCAAAGACGACCTGCTGCTGCCATACATAGATTTAAAGACAGAGTACTATGACCTTGGACTGGAATACAGGGACGAGACTAACGACCAGGTAACCATTGATTCCGCCAATGCCACCAAAAAGTACGGCGTGGCTGTTAAATGTGCCACCATCACCCCCAACGCTGCCCGCGTGGAGGAATACCACCTGAAGGAAATGTGGAAGAGTCCCAACGGAACCATACGTGCCATCCTGGACGGAACCGTGTTCCGTGCACCTATTGTGGTAAAGGGAATCGATCCATGTGTTAAGAACTGGAAAAAGCCCATCACCATTGCCAGACATGCTTACGGCGATGTTTACAAGGGTTCTGAGATGAAGATACCTGGTCCGGGAAAGGTGGAACTGGTTTACACTGCCGGGGATGGTTCCGAGAGCCGGGAGCTGGTTCACGACTTCACCTGCCCGGGCATCGTACAGGGCATGCACAATATCAATAAATCCATTGAAAGCTTTGCCAGAAGCTGCTTCAACTATGCCCTGGATACAAAGCAGGAACTCTGGTTTGCCACCAAGGATACCATCTCCAAGAAGTATGACCATACCTTCAAGGATATCTTCCAGGAGATTTTCGACAGTGAGTATGCAGAAAAATTTGAAGCTGCCGGCATCACCTATTTCTACACCCTGATTGACGACGCCGTGGCCCGCGTCATGAAATCCGAGGGCGGCTATATCTGGGCCTGCAAGAACTACGACGGCGATGTCATGAGCGACATGATATCCTCTGCCTTCGGCTCCCTGGCCATGATGACTTCTGTCCTGGTATCCCCGGACGGCAACTATGAATACGAGGCTGCCCACGGAACCGTACAGCGCCATTACTACAAGCACTTAAAGGGAGAGGAGACCTCTACCAACTCCGTGGCAACCATCTTTGCCTGGACCGGAGCACTGCGCAAACGCGGCGAGCTGGATGGCAACAAAGAGCTGATGGAATTTGCGGATAAGCTGGAAAAGGCCACCATCGACACCATTGAGGGCGGTGAGATGACAAAAGATCTGGCTCTGATTACCACCATTCCAAACCCAGTGGTACTTAACAGCGGAGACTTTATTAAGGCTATTGCGAAGAGGCTGTAAAAAATAGCTGCCTAAAGCTGTTTCCGGCCATAAAAAGGGAGGCCCCTGGGGCCTCCCCGTCATATTAATCCATAAACTGATCTCCATAACCATAGTGCTCCACCCCTGTGATGTCCACCGGATCATCCAGAAAGGGTATAAACATACCGATGGAGTTACTGCCTCCGCCCACGCAGGCGCAGACCTCGTCCGGCATCATGCCTGTCATCTCAAGAAACTGCTTCCTTGCCTCATATCCCACAACAGACTGGAAATCCCTGACCATAAGCGGGAAGGGATGAGGGGCCAGGGCAGAGCCGATACAGTAAATAGAATCCTTATATTTTCATCCCGGTAACATTGGATGCCTGAATTCTTCTGTATCAGAATTCAAAACATGCCTCCGGCTCCAGTTCCTCCTTAAGGCCCAAAAGCCAGGCCATGGCTGTTTGCAGTCACGGATTGGCTTTTCAGGCTGTATAGACTATAAAAATTATATATCCCTGAGACCTCTCATATCTATAAAACAGACCGGAAAGCTTCCTCCAGATCCTCCAATATGTCGTCGATATGCTCGGTTCCGATGGACAGGCGGATGGTTCCGGGACGGATTCCCTGCTCCAGAAGCTCCTTCTCATTCATCTGGGAATGGGTGGTGGAGGCCGGATGGATCACCAGTGACTTTACATCCGCCACATTGGCAAGAAGGGAGAACAGTTCCAGATTGTCGATGAACTCCCTGGCCTTCTCAGCCCCGCCTCTTATTTCAAATGTAAAGATAGATCCGCCTCCCCTGGGGAAATACTTTTTGTAAAGCTGCTGCTGGATCGGATCCTGGCTCACACTGGGATGATGAACCTCTTCCACCTGGGGATGGGCCTTCAGGTATTCCACCACCTTAAGCGCATTTTCCACATGGCGTTCCACCCTCAGAGACAGTGTCTCCAGCCCCTGCAGAAACAGAAATCCGTGGAAGGGTGACAGAGTAGCCCCTGTATCCCTTAGGAGAATGGCCCTTATCCGGGTGACAAAGGCAGCCGCTCCCACGTCCTGGGCAAAACGGATGCCGTGATAGCTGGCGTTTGGCTCTGTAAGTCCGGGAAACTTGCCGGAGGCAGCCCAGTCAAATCTTCCGCCGTCCACAATCACCCCGCCCACCGTGGTTCCATGACCGCCGATGAACTTTGTGGCTGAGTGTACCACGATATCGGCGCCGTACTCAATTGGACGGACAAGGTATGGCGTGGCAAAGGTATTATCTATGATCAGGGGAATCTGATGCCGGTGCGCAATGGATGCGATTTTTTCTATATCAGCGATATCGGAATTTGGATTTTCCAGAGTCTCTATAAAGACAGCCTTTGTATTATCCCGGATCGCCGCCTCTACCGCCTCTAAATCGGACGGGTCCACAAAGGTAGTCTCCACCCCATATTCAGGAAAGGTGTGGGCCAGGTAATTATAGGTGCCTCCGTAAATATGACCGGAGGACACAATATGATCCCCTGCCCGTGTCAGGTTCTGGAATGTATAGGACAGGGCCGCTGCCCCGGAAGCCGTGGCCAGTGCCGCCACGCCGCCTTCCAGCCGAGCCATTCTCTGCTCAAATACATCCAAAGTAGGATTTGTAAGACGGCTGTATATATTCCCCGGATCACTGAGATTGAACCGCGCCGCCGCATGGTTACAGTTGTCAAATACATACGATGATGTCTGGTAAATCGGTACCGCCCTTGCCCCAGTCGTAGAATCCGGATGCTCCTGACCTCCGTGAAGCTGGGTTGTCTCAAATTTAAAATGTCTGTCTGCTCTCTTACGCTTCTCTCCCATGATATTGTCCTCCGTCTTTTTATTCCTACTATTTCTATAGGTTTAATTGATAATATCATGGTACTTTTTTCCTGTCAAGAATTTATTTTAGTAAATTCTTTAACCTCACATTTGGGGCCCCGCGCATTTTTAAACCGTACTTCCCTTATCCATTTCAGGCATTCCCGGCGCGTTCTTATCAGAAGGCGCGCATCCAAACATTTTTTTGTAAGCCCTGAAAAAACTGGAATAGTCTCCAAATCCCGCTCTGGACGCCGCCTCTGCCGCCGGCACCCCCATTGCCAGCTCCTTTCTCACGATTGCCATGCGCTTATAGAGGATGTAGCGGGCCACTGTGGTTCCCGTGGCCCTCTTAAATACAGCTGTCAGATGATTCTTACTCATATAGAAGGTCTGGGCCAGCCCTTCCAGTGTCAGAGGGGCAGACAGGTTCTGGTTGATGTAACGGATGATTTCCTGTACCTGTCCTTCCTTTCCGCGGGAAGTCCCTGATGCCTCCCTGAATATTGCAAAAATCTTAGTCAAAAGAGACAGGACCCGTGCGCGGATTGCAATATACTGTAAACCCTTTCCATAATTCCCGCACTCCTCCAGGGAATGAAAATACCACTCCAGCTGGAACTGTTCCTCATAACAGCACCATGCGGCCCCAAAGGGCTCCAGCAACAGCGCCCGTTCATCTTCCTCCAGAAGTTCGGGGGCGAAGTGCAGGCGTATCCGGTTATATTCATCCGAATCCAGTACCCTTAACCCGTGAAAACAGCCCGGCGGTATGATAATCAGGCTTCCCGGCCTGGGTGTGTAGGTCCTGCCCTCCAGCAGATACTCTACATTGCCTGAAATCATGTAATAAAACTCGTATACATCATGGCAGTGCATCTTATACTCCATCTCCGCTTCATCGCTGCGCGTATGGGCATATACCACCTTCTGGGTCTTAAAGCTTTCTTCCTGGTACATGGGCCTCCTCCTTTCAAAAACCGGCTGTCCGCAGCCGTCCCTGTCCTCTGCGGACACATGCCGGGGATACATTTAATCCTATTCTATCACAGCTTGTGCTAATTGCAATATTTCTTTGTCTTATGACAATGGTTTTTGCAATATACCTGTATTATAATATGTCCTGTAAGCAAGAGAAACACAGCAAATAAATTGTTGCAAAAACCGAAAGGGCCCTCCCCCTTTCACACATTTTATCCCCCTTTATACACAGTAAAAGACCAGGCATCCCCAGTGCCTGGTCTTTCTGTAACTGTTGCTTTCTGATATTTTCTATGCTGCTTTTTCTATGATTCTTTTTATGGCCAGATTGCCCTTGCCGCCTTGGCCTCCACTACCCGCCTCACGGCAATCAGGTAAGCGCCGGTGCGCAATGTGGCGTTCTGTTTCATGGCAATATCCCATACCGCCTCAAAGGCCGGATCCATTATATTCTTCAGCTTCTCATTGACTTCTTCCTCGGTCCAGCTCACGGACTGGATATTCTGAACCCATTCAAAATAAGAAACCACCACGCCGCCTGCATTGGCCAGAATATCGGGAACAACGGTAATGCCTCTGTCCTGGAGTATGCCGTCCGCGTCTGCGGCAACCGGGCCGTTTGCTGCCTCCACAATGACTTCCGCACGGATTTTATGTGCATTGGAAGCGTTAATCTGATTTTCAAGGGCTGCCGGCACCAGTACCCTGGCATCCATCTCCAGCAGTTCCTCATTGGTAATGCGGCTCATTCCCTCTTCATTATAATCCTTTAACAGATTCTTCCTGTTAAGAGAGAGATAATCCAGGATAGCCGGTACATTAAGTCCATCCGGATTATAGATTCCGCCGGATACATCGCTGACAGCTATGATTTTCATTCCTTCCCTGTAAAGCAGCTTTGCCGTGATGCTGCCCACATTTCCCATTCCCTGAATGGCTACCGTGGTTCCCTCCGCCGGGATTCCCATTTTATTCAGTATATTTTTCGTGGTATACATGACGCCCCGTCCGGTGGCCTCATTTCTCCCGAGTGCGCCGCCCAGGCAGATGGGCTTGCCTGTAACCACACCGTGGATACAGTGGCCCTTCAGCATGCTGTAGGTGTCCATCATCCAGCCCATAACAGCCGCGTTAGTGCCTACATCAGGAGCCGGGATATCCTGTTCCGGCCCTATAAGGGGAGCAATGGCTGCCGTGTATCTTCTGGTGATTGCCCGGATTTCATTTTCAGACAGCTCATTGGGGTCGCAGACAACGCCGCCCTTGCCGCCGCCGTAAGGAATGTTCACCACTGCGCACTTGAATGTCATCCAGGCTGCCAGGGCCCTGACCTCGTCAGGATTGACTGCCGGATGGAAACGGACTCCGCCCTTGGCCGGTCCGCGGGATGTGGAGTGCTGTACCCTGTATCCCTCAAATACCTTGGTTGTTCCATCGTCCATCCGTACCGGGATCGCAACCTTAAGTTCCCTCTCCGGGTATTTGATGGCCTCTATGTCACTGTCCGTATAGCCCAGTATATCGGCTGCTTCCTTTACTATCTTTAACACATTGTCATAAGGATTATATACTTTTTCCATACCTGTTCTCCTTTTTCTTCCATACTGCTGCCTGTTCATTACTTCCCAATACTTAGTTCCCCTGATTCACCACTGACTCGATTCCCGCAATCTTCACACACAGAATGAATATGTCCATGGCAGCCTTTAACTCCTCCGGCGTGGGATAGGTGGGAGCAATGCGTATATTCCTGTCCTTCGGATCCTTCTTGTAGGGATAGGTTGCCCCTGCGCCTGTGAGCGTGACACCCGCCTCCTTAGCCAGCTCTACGGTGCGCTTTGCACATCCCTCAAGGGTATCCAGAGAAATGAAATAGCCTCCCTTTGGATGACTCCACACCGCCAGTCCGCTCCCTTCCAGTTCTTCCTCCAGACGTTTAAGCACCATGTCGAATTTTGGCCTCAGCACCTTTGCCAGAGCCTTCATATGGGCGCGGATATTCTCCGGCGTTTTAAAATACTGCACATGCCTTAACTGGTTCAGCTTATCGTGTCCGATGGTCTGTGAGGACAGATGTCCCTTCAGCTCCTTCATGTTGTCCGGGCCTGATGCAATAAGCGAAACGCCTGCTCCCGGAAAAGTTATCTTGGAGGTTGAGAAGAAATAGTAAGTCCTGTTGGGATGGCCGCCAGCCTCACATGCCTCCAGAATATTCTTAAGAGGCACTTCCTCGTAGATATGGTGCACGCCGTAGGCATTGTCCCAGAATATTCTGAAATCCGGGGCTGCCGTCTCCATGGACGCCAGGCGGTCCACCACCCGGTCGCTGTAGCACACGCCCTGAGGATTGGAGTGAAGGGGAACACACCAGATTCCTTTGATGGACGCATCCTCCCTTACCATGGTTTCCACCATCTCCATATCCGGTCCGTCCTCCAGAAGGGGTACGGGAATCATCTGGATTCCCAGCTCCCCGCAAATCTGGAAATGCCTGTCGTATCCCGGAACCGGACAGAGAAATTTTACCGGGCTGCCCTCATATCCATAGAAGCTCCATGGCTTTTCTCCCTCTGTTCCGAAAAGACAGTGGAATGAAATCGTATCAAACATCAGGTTCAGGCTGGAATTACCGCCTATTATAATCAGGTCCGGATCCAGACCCAAAAGCTGGCCAAACAAACGCCTGCATTCAGGAATCCCTTCCAGTACGCCGTAGTTCCTCGCATCCGTGCCGTCCTCCAGCATAAAGCCCTTTGGAAACTCCAACAGGCCCATGTTCATATCCAACTGGTCTGCTGAGGGCTTTCCCCTGGCCATATTCAGTTTCAAATTCAATTTCTTGGCTTCCTGGAACTGTATGGTAAGCTCTTTTAACATATCATTCAGTTCCTGTTTGGAATATTCCGTTACATGTTTCATTCCCGGTCTCCGCATCAGACATTAGTCAGATATATTTGTTCTTGCCTTTATTATAAAAATATCCTAGAATAAAAACAAATATTTATATTTGAATAAAACTTATAATCAAAAACTTATAGGAGGTGCAGCTATGTTCAGCGGGATGAATTACGTATATGAAGTCTATAAGGAACAGAGCTTTTCCAAGGCTGCTGAGAACCTTTACATATCCCAGCCGGCCCTCAGTTCCATGATCAAGAAGATTGAGACAAAGATAGGCATGCCCCTCTTTGACCGGAGCACCAGCCCCATCCAGCTGACGGAATGCGGCAAAAAGTACATAAAGACCGCCGAGAAAATCATGGACCTGGAAAATGAATTCGCCTACTATGTGGGCAATCTCCAGGAGCTGAAAACCGGCCGCCTGTCCGTGGGCGGCACCTATCTCTTCTCCTCCTTCATATTCCCGCCCATCATAGATAAATTCCGCAGGGCCTACCCGCACGTAAAGCTGAACCTGTTTGAGGGCCACACACCCCTACTGGAACAGAAGCTCTTTGCCGGGGAATTGGACATTATCATTGACAACTATCTGCTGGACGCGGGTATCTATGAAAAGGAACGCTTCATGGAGGAACGTCTGCTGCTGGCTGTCCCCTCCTCCTTTGACAGCAACCGGCGGGCGGTGAAATACCAGCTTAAGGCTTCCGACATAAAGCGCTGTCTTCACCAGAACGACACCTTTCCGGCCGTATCCTTAAAGAAATTCAAGGACGAGCCCTTTGTAATGCTGCGGTCCCACAATGATACCAGGGAACGCGTGGAGGCCATACTGGGCCGGGCGGGAATCCAGCTAAACTATACCTTAAAGCTGAACCAGCTCTTAACCACCTATCACCTGACAGAGTATGGCATGGGCGCTTCATTTGTCAGCGACACCGTGGTCAAGTGCCTTCCGGAAAACCCGGATATCATTTATTATAAAATTGACGACCCTGAGGCGGTAAGAGATGTTTATCTTTATTATAAGAAAAATAAATACCTGACCCGGAGCATGATTGAATTCATCAAAATGGCCATTCCTGGCATTGAGAAAAACTCAGAAAAATATGTATAAGCATATGCTTATAAGTGTTATAAGTGCTATTTTTGCTTAAATAACAAACACATAAGGGGGTAGGAAAAATGGTTGGATGGCCAGAAATCCTTAAAAAGGAAAACCTGACAAGAGAAGAAAAAAAATGTATCTGCAACCGGCTCATGACCACGGAGAGCCACATGGAGCAGCTCATACTGAAGCATTTCACGGAGGAGGATTTCCGCAGTGTCTGGATGCGCAAGATTGGCGGAGGCGTGATTGGCGGCAAGGCCTGCGGCCTGTTGGTCGCCAGGAAGCTGATTGAGCTCAACATGCCTGAGTACGCAGGACATGTTGAGCCCCATAACTCCTTTTTCATCGGCACGGATGTTTTCTACCGTTATCTGGTGTATAACCGCTGTGCGGAGTTAAGGGCCAGGCACCGTCTGGAAAAGGAACATTTTAAGGAGACCGAGGAGCTGACCAAACGGCTGCGTGGCGGTTCCCTTCCCGAAGATATCCGTGAAGAGCTGAGCGATATGCTGGACCACTACGGGACCACCCCCATCATTGTCCGCTCCAGCAGCATCATGGAGGACGGATACGGCAATGCGTTCTCCGGCAAATACGAATCCATTTTCTGCATGAACCAGGGCACCAAAGAAGAACGGATGGAGGAACTGGAGGAGGCTATCCGCCGCGTATACGCCAGCACCATGAACGAACAGGCCATTGAATACCGAAGGAAACGCCATCTGTTAGATGTGGATGAGCAGATGGCCCTGCTGATTCAGCAGGTGGCCGGACAGCAGTACGGCGGCCTCTATATGCCGGTGGCCGCTGGTATGGGCTGTTCCTATAACCCTTATAAATGGATGGAACACTTAAACCCGGAAGCGGGAATGCTGCGCATGGTCATGGGGTTGGGGACCAGGGCTGTAGAGAGAACGCCCGGCGATTATCCCCGCCTCATCGGTCTCGACAGGGCTCAGGCCAATTTAAGAACCACCCTGGCTGAACGCCATAAGTTCTCCCAGCGCAAGGTGGATGTCCTGGACTTTGGCACCAAGTCGCTCTGCACCAAATCCCTGGAAAAAATACTGGACCTCTTACCCAAATGGCAGAAAAAAATGGTCCTCAGCAGGGATACGGATGCCGAGGACATGCTGGCCGAACGCCATATATACAGAACCATCTATTTTGCGGACTGCCAGGGACTGGTGGACAATCTGGAGTTCATACGAATGATGCGCTCCCTTATGAAGATGCTGGAGAAAGAATATGAACGCCCGGTGGATGTGGAGTTTGCCGTCACAAATCCTGAGGAAGGCGTGTGGAGGCTGAACCTGCTGCAATGCCGTCCCCTTCAGACTGCCAAATCCGAGCAGGTACATATACCGGACGGCGTGGACCACCAATTTCTCTTTGACGTGCGCAGGACATCCATGCGCCGGTCCAAGGAGGAACCAATCGACTATATTGTGTGGGTGGATCCTCAGAAATACTATGAATACGAATATGCCAAAAAACCGGATGTGGCCCGTTTAATCAGCCGCATCAACCAGCATTTCGAGGACACGGATAAGAAGCTGATGCTGCTGGTGCCGGGCCGCATCGGAACCTCATCCCCCGAATTAGGCGTACCTGTGGTCTACGCGGAAATCAGCCAGTTCAGCGCCATCTGTGAGGTGGCCTACGGAAAGGCAGGCTACCATCCGGATCTATCTTACGGCAGCCACATGTTCCAGGACATGGTGGAGGCGGATGTGTATTACGGCGCAATCAACGACAACAGCAAAACCAGGCTGTACCGGCCAGAACTCCTCACCCGGTATCCTGAGGTGTTAAAGGATATTCTGCCCGGTGAATCCCAGGAGCTTGCTGACATCGTAAAGGTCCATGACGTAAGCCGGTCCGGAGCCACCCTGACCCTGGATGCCCAGGAGGGCCGCGCCGTGTGCCGGATACGGGGCACGGCGCAGACTGCCGAGCGGTAACGGGCTGACCGCGCGCCTGACAAAAGGCGGGAAACCACTGAGCCATGATACTCTGTATCATGCCAGACTGTAAATAAATCAGTGCTCAGGACGCAAGTCCGGGCACTGATTTTCCTTTTATCCAAGATTAAGAGCAGCAGCAAGCTGCTGCGTTGTCTCCAACACATCTGAAAATGTCAGTTTATCTGCGTAGCTATTTTCCACAGCGTAGCTATTCCAGAGCAAATACTCCATACAGGTTCTTATTTTATCTTCAACACCAAAGGCTTTTCCATATTTCAAAAGTTTTCGGCTTTTGGGTTGCTCTTTGAGATACGCTTTGATAGCTTGGGTATAGAGGCCCTTTCGCACACGCTCCAGTTTGCCAACCTCTAAGTATTTTCTAGCATTGGCCTGCTAATACCCGCACTTTCAACTTGTGAAGCTAAAATGTAAATAGACTTTCTTAACAATAATACCATAATAAACACTCCGACTATTTCTGGATATACTGACAGTTTTTAAATAACCTAAAAAAACGCATCAAGCTCATACTAATCATGAAGCCTTCAAAAGGCCAATCAACAGAAAGGAGTGAATCATATGAATTTATGCAATTGTGACGCCAAAGTTCCTGTATCACAATGCGGGTGCGGCAAGGAGCTTCCCGCCCCCGGACCAGGAGTACAGCTGGCCATTGCCACTGTTCCCATGCAGCCCTGGGAAACACCCTATGAGCCATCCAAAGCCCTGAAACAGGGGACTATTTTCCCCTGCCTGGATCTGCCGTTTTTTATAGTAGGAGGTGAAAAAAATGCCTGACCGCTGCCAGCTGCTTCAGCAGATTAATGAGATAAGTTTTGTTGTCAATGACCTGAACCTGTATCTGGATACCCACCCCACAGACGACAAGGCATTGGACGCGTTCAGCCAGGCCATGGCACAGAGAAAACAGCTTCTGGATTCCTTTGCCAAGGAATATGAGCCCCTTACCCTGAACTGTGTCTGCCCTGAAACCAATAACAAGTCCGAATCCCATACCAAGTACCCCGGCCAGAAGCATTTTACCTGGTCAGACGGACCTCTTCCATGGGACTGCCCGGAACATTAAAATAAGGAGGTGTCTAACCATGTGGACTTATGAAAAACGGTTACAATTTCCCGTAAAAATTACCCAGACCTGTCCCAAGACAGCGTCCCTGATTATCAGCCAGTTCGGCGGTCCTGACGGCGAATTAGCTGCTTCCATGCGTTATCTTTCCCAGCGTTACACCATGCCATGCAAGGAAGTGGGCGGACTGCTGACAGATATTGGCACAGAAGAGCTTGCCCATCTGGAAATGATCTGCGCCATTATCTATCAGCTGACCAAAAATCTGACACCGGAACAGGCCAAGACAGCGGGCTTTGACGCTTATTATATCGACCATACCACAGCCCTGTGGCCAACGGCTGCTGCGGGCGTTCCCTTTAATGCCTGTGAATTCCAGTCCAAGGGCGATGCCATAACAGATCTCCATGAGGACCTGGCGGCAGAACAGAAAGCCAGGACCACCTATGACAACCTGATCCGAATTATTGAAAACCCGGAGGTAAGAGAACCCCTTAAATTTCTCCGGGCCAGGGAAGTCGTTCATTTTCAGCGTTTCGGGGAGGCGCTGGAAAAGATAAAGTACAAGCTGGATGAAAAGAATTTCTACTATTTCAATCCGGAGTTTGATAAGCAGTTTGTACAGAACGAGAAATAAAGGATAAATTACAACGCCGCTTCGTGTACGGAACCGTATGCAAAGCGGCGGACTACATAAGAGATACACAAGCTTTGGAGGTTTTAACCTTTCTGAACCTGTCTGCCAGGCCATCGTTCCCTCCAAGGCAGATATGGTCATCTTCTGCTGCTGTCCGATACGAGCTCCCGGCCTCACACCCAGCCGTCTATCACATCAATGGAGAATTTAAAATGGTCCTCCGGCATGCCCTGTTCCTTAAGCCGCCGTCTGATGGTCTTCATATAATGGTTTGATATGGCCCTGCATATATCCTCCGTATTCCCGGTTCGGCACACGTCCACCAGCTCCTTGTGGATGGGGTACTGGCGGTCAATCATGGCCCTGCTGTCGGGATTGCCCGCATAATAATTGATGGCGTTTCCATAGTTTAAGTCCGTCCATCCCTTTATCAGCCGCGGCAATCCGGTGGATCGTATGATAGCCTCATGAAGCGTGTTATCACAGGCAATGGATTTGTTATAATCCGTATCCTTTAAATCCCTCATAGACTCCAATGCCGCATCCATCTCCGCAAAGGCAGCCTCTGAAAACACTCCCCTGCACAGCTTCACTGCCAAAATCTCATAGGTGGCCCTCAGCAGATAAATCTCGTAAATGTCCTCCAGGGTGATATTCCTCACCGAACATCCCACATTTCTCACATATTCCACCAGGCCTTCCTGTTCCAGCTGTCTCAGGGCCTCCCGAATGGGACCGCGGCTCACCCCAAGTTCGTCCGAAATATCCTGTTCAATAATTCTCATTCCCGGCACCAGCTCGTGGTTTAAAATTTTCATACGAATGACGTCCACTACATTTTCACGCAGTGTCTGATACGTTAATTTTCCCATAAAAGCAATTCCTTTTCATAATCCAACAACAATTCTCAAGTATTCTGTCACAAAATAATATTATCATAAGAAAATCCCAGGGTAAACATGTTGGCTGAAAAAATGGCAAAACTCCGGCACCTTATACCACAAGCGCCGGAGTTTGTCTTAGGCTTACGCCTTTCTTATGTTTACAGGCCGCATATACCCTTTACCACATAGGATACAAAGATGCCCACATAATTTCCGCAGGCTCCGGCTATTACTCCCATGATTAAGCCGACGTTAATCAGGGATTTCCAGTCCGCACCTGCCGCGGTCAGGGATGAGGTTGGTCCGTCTACAATACATCCCACCATGGACAGGATCACATACTCATACTTAATCTTAAATATGCGGCAGATAATAAGGTGCAGTACGATACATCCAATCAGCATGAACAGTACATACAGGGTCATCATGAGCGCGGATCCGATAAACTGCTGCAAATCCACCGCAAATCCAATGGTTGCAAGGAAGGTCAGGGAAATAAACAGACCCAGGTCAAGATTTCCGCGCAGCTTCTGGACAGGTTTTAACTGTGCCAGCCCGATGGATACCGTGGTAAGAATCAGAAGCCGCCCCGCCTTCCAGAAGGTATCCGGAAAAATGGACTGCGCAATCACAGTACATACAAAGGACACGCCGAAACCAATGGTTAAAAGCCATGCAATATCCCGGATGGACCATCTCTTATCGGACATCAGTGGCTCGTCATCTCCGTCGTCCAGCTCATCTTTTGTAAACTGATACGGCCACAGCTTATTCCAACGCTTGGAAGCCTTCAGGATGACCGGAGCAGCAAACAAAAATACCATTAATGGGGTGGACACCACATAATCGGCTGCGTTGGCTGCCGCAAGAGTCTCACGTGAACAGTCCAGACCCGTTGCGATGGCTGTCAGGTTAGGGGTTCCGCCTGTGTAAGTGCCTACAAACATGCCGGCGCACTTCCAGCCCTCGGTAATCCTTGGGGCAAAAATGAATCCCAGTATGATGGCAATAAAACATACGGAAAAAATAGCGGATATCAGAGCAATGACCGGCTCCCTGTTCAGCTTCTTCAGCTCACGCATGTTCATGCTGAGCAGACAGATGGATATGGCGGGCGTCACGCAGTACGTAGACAACGCGCTGTAAAAATCATGTGAAATAGGCACCACATGGGTGTTGGAAAGAATGATTCCCAATACCACAACGGTCAAAACCGGCCCCAGTGACTTAAATACTTTGAATCTCTGTAACCAAAGCGCAAATGCTACCATGATTAAAATCACGAATATCAGGCCTTCGGTACGTGTAATAAGTGCTCCCATCTCTTTTTCCTCTTCACCTTTCATATGTATTGACGATTGTAGATTGTGGATTGTCAACAATCTGTATTAACACAATATTAACACAGCTTTCAAATATATTCAATATCTAAAAGTAAAAACTCTATTTTTTATGCATATTTCCAGTTTCTGTTGATTTTTCGGGATGAATCAGGCCTGACTGTCTTCCCGTGCCGGATACGAATATTTAAAAAGAGAAAAATCCCGCGGACAAACCCATATGGCCTGTCTGCGGGACTCACTCTGCATATTATATTCAGACTGTATTATATTGAGAATGCGCGATACCCCGGCAAACTACACAATGCCCTGTCCCAGCATAGCCTCAACCACCTTCTCAAATCCGGCGATATTGGCACCAGCCACATAGTTGCCGGCAACTCCGTAGCGCTCTGCCGCCTCTGATACCTTTGCAAAGATATTTACCATGATTGTGTGAAGCTTATCATCCACTTCCTCAAAGGACCATGACATCCTTAAGGAGTTCTGGCTCTGCTCCAGTCCGGATGTTGCCACGCCGCCCGCATTGGCAGCCTTGCCCGGCATGAAAAGGATCTTCTTCTCCACAAACAGGTCTGTGGCCTCTCTGGTGGAAGGCATGTTAGCGCCCTCTGCCACAGCAAAGCATCCGTTGGCAAGAAGTGTCTGAGCATCGTCAAGATTCAGCTCATTCTGGGTTGCGCATGGAAGGGCGATATCACATGGGATGCTCCAGATTCCTCTGCCCTCTGTATACACCGCGGTTGGAACCTCATCCACATACTCCTTGATACGTCCTCTGCGCACTTCCTTGATTTCCTTGACAATATCCAGCTGAATGCCGTCCTTGTCATAGATATAGCCGTTGGAATCACTTAAAGCCACTACCTTTGCTCCCAGCTGCTGCGCCTTCTCAGTTGCGTAGATAGCCACATTGCCGGAACCTGATACAACTACTGTCTTGCCTGCCATATCCTTGCCGTTGTGCTTTAACATCTCGTTCAGAATGTATACCAGGCCATATCCGGTTGCCTGGGTCCTGGCCAGGGAGCCGCCAAAGGTAAGTCCCTTGCCTGTAAGAACGCCCTCATATAATCCTGTGATTCTCTTATACTGCCCGAAGAGGTATCCTACCTCCCTGCCGCCTACACCGATATCTCCGGCCGGGATATCCGTATCCTTGCCAATATGGCGGTACAGCTCTGTCATGAAGCTCTGGCAGAAAGCCATGACCTCACGGTCTGATTTACCCTTGGGATCGAAGTTGGATCCGCCCTTGCCGCCGCCCATGGGGAGGCCCGTCAGGGAGTTCTTAAGTGTCTGCTCAAAACCAAGGAACTTAAGAATGCTCTGGTTTACAGATGGATGGAAACGTAAGCCGCCCTTATATGGTCCGATGGCGCTGTTGAACTGCACCCTGTATCCCTTGTTTACCTGGACTGCCCCATTGTCGTCTATCCACGGTACCCTGAAGGAAACAACTCTTTCCGGCTCCGTGAAGCGCTCAAGGATACCTTCTCTGCGGTACTTCTCCTCATTGGCATCGATGACCAGCTTTAAGGAATCCAATACTTCCTTCACAGCCTGATGGAACTCCGGCTCACCCGGGTTCTGCGCTACAACTCTCTCGTAAATCTCATCAACGTATGACATTTCAATCTACCTCCTGGATTTTTGTTTGTGAAGTGTGGGGATGCTGTGCCGGCAGTGGATCCGGCAAACACTTTAGAAAAAGTATAGCAAGTTAATATGCTAAAGTCAAGAAGTATGTAAACCGATTAAAATCCAACTTACCGGATTTTACCGCATTTTTACCGGATATTTCATCATTTACTCCCCTGAAGCCTGTCCGGAAATCCCCTTCGTCCCCCTTATATTCTCCAGGCAGAACAGCTTTTTATTCTCCGAACCGCACTGTGTCACCTTAAAATTAAGCAGATTTCCTTCCCCGGTCCAGAATTCCATGGCATCCAGAATCCGCGTCACCGTGGACCGGTTCATAAGCTGCTCCTTCTCCATGGCAAAGGGTCCAAACTCCCTGTTGACAAATATTGACAATCAATAGTGGAAACATGGTCTGATGCATGTGAACCTTCCTCGCTTTCCGCATCAAAAAAGGGCAGTCCGCTGCCATGGTATAAATAACTGCCGGCACCGGACTGCCCATAACTATAGAATCTGGTCTTTATGAAAGCTTCTTCTGCCATCATGGGCCCACCCGGAACCAGTCTGTCAACAGCCCTGATGCGCCGGGTTGGATTCGATCCAACAATGTTCACCACCTGGGTCACAGTTTTACAGACCGCTTGCTTCAACCATTTGCATACCGACGCTTATGGAGGGAGGCCCCGGCGGCCTCCGTTCTCTTATGTCAGTACTATACCAGGAGCTCATCCAGCCTGTACCGTCCCACATATTCCCGAAGCTTCAGCTTGACACAGGTATAGAGTTGGGAAGCCACCCCTTCCACGGTCTGAACCAGCTTCTCCGGATTGGTAATCCGGTAGCTGCAGATTACATTTAACCGCACAGCCACTTTATCTGCGGTGAGAATTTCCTGGCCGGAGATGTCAAGCTGCCATCAGGTCCATATACATCCTGGGAAGTGTATCCTCCATATGCGGCCGTGTTATATGGATGAGCTGGAACTCATTTTTCTCAAATACATTCCAGTACAATGTCTCAGGCTTTGTGATCACTTCCCTGTACGCCTTATTCACAAACCGCAGGGCTATGCACTCATCCGGCAGCACTGCCTTCACTACCCTGGAGGCAAACTTCTCATCCTTCATAAGGATCTCCTCCGGTATTTGGCATGTCCTGACCTCCCCTGTCATGGGCACTGTCTGTACCTCATATCCCAACATGTCTAAGTAAGAATACTTGCCTGCTGTCAACATTTCCACAAACCGGCCATCCTTCATCAGGCAGCCGCATTCCTGCTCTTTGATTATATATTTCTTTATCATCATATCTGATTCCCTCTTTATTTTGAATCTGTAAAACTTGTTTGATGGAAAAGGCGGATACCCGGCTCCATTCTCCTGCTGCGGGCTCCTGCTTAAGCACATCCTGAAAGGGCAGGCCACTGCGGCCCTGGCCCGAAGCAGAGCCGGGCACCGGGGAGTCCCAGGAAGTAAACTCCGCCTCTTAAGGCAAACTGCCAATATTTATGTAGGGCGGGCATCCCGTCCCTCTGACGGGCGCCTGCTTGATTTTTCCCGGCCCCGGCATACTGCCGCGGCCTTCTATCCCTTCACCACACCTATGGTCTTAAGGCGCTTCACAGGAACCACCAGATCCTGCTGGTTATTCATAACCTCCTCGATGTTCTTATAGGCAAACCGGCTCTCCTCCGCCACGTCAGCCTTTCCCTTCTTACCCAGAATCACACCCTGTTTCTGTAAATCCAGAATGACTTCCTCACAGGAAAATGCCGCCATGGCGCCTTTTCTCGAATATTGACGGCCGGCTCCATGGGATGAAGAGCAGAAGCTCTCCGGATTTCCTTTTCCCATGACCACATAGCTGTAAGAACCCATGGCCCCCGGAATCACGGCTAATTCTCCGTTCTGAGCGCTGACAGCGCCCTTCCTATGGACCCACACATCCTTTCCATAGTGGTTTTCAAAGGAGGCATAATTGTGGTGGCAGTTTATGTCATGGGAGAATTCCAGTGAAAGTTCGGTATACTTGCCAATCCATTTTTCCAGAATGGCTTTCACAGCTAACATCATCTTTTCCCTGTTCTCTTTGGCAAAATCCATGGACAGCTGCATCCAGTTCAGGTATTGTTTCCCCTCTCTGGTGTCCACCGGCAGGAAGGCCAGCCTGTATTCATCCGGCACAGAGCTGAACCATGTCTGGTTTAGCTGTCTTGCCTTATAGTGGAAGTAATCGCAGACCGACTTTCCGAAATGGCGGCTTCCCGAGTGAATCATCACAGCCAGATAACCGTCGTCGTCCTCCTGGAGCTCAATAAAATGATTTCCGCCTCCCAGCGTACCGATTTGGTAATATCCTGCCTCCAGCTGTCCCAGAAGCTCCGCATCCTCCTCATACCGGTCCATTTCCTCAAAGGCGCAGTCCATGGTATAGCTGGGCATCATGGTCTTATGGTGTGCAAATCCCACGGGCACGTTGCGCATGATATCGCCTACGATAGCCTGGATGAGGGAACCGTTGCCCGTGATAACCTCCCTGATGTCAGCCACCCTGATGTTGGTCTCCGTATAAGCCATGCCGCAGCCGATGTCCACGCCCACAGCATTGGGAATGACCACGCCGTCCGCCGCAATGACGCCTCCAATGGGCATTCCCTTTCCGGCGTGTGTATCCGGCATCAGACTCACCCACTTGTGAAGGAAGGGAAGCTGTGAAAGATGATATGCCTGTTCCAGGCAACTGCCTTCCAAATCCTTGCGTTCCTTCAGCCATACCCTTACCGGAACCTTCATATTTTCTTTTTCATACATCACAAACATATATCTCACATCCTTTCTTCCTCACTCTGTACGCCGTCAATGGATTTTGGGATGAATCCCACCCTGCCGGCGCCGTGGTAATCTGTCTTACCGTTCATATATTTGCGTATGTATCTTAACTACATGCTTATAATACCCGATCTTAACGTGGGTATCATTTAAAAAAAGTTGCGAACTTCCATTATTTACTATTAATTTATATTTAGAAGTATTCTGTAATAGCAGGTGTGTTAACTTGACAAAACAGACCATTACATTAAAATGAAAGATAATAATATATAAAACAAACTTATCAGAAATCCACATACAGGAGGGGACAGCCATGGCTGAATTTCAGGAATTAATAAAGAACTTTGACCGCATCCGGGACTATATGCGCCAATTTTACGTATACGGGTTCAAGGTAAGGAACGATTTCAGCGAAAAGAGCTCCCGGACCTATGACAATGAACGCCGCCGCATTGAGAGCTGGCTCTCCCGGTACACAAAGTCCGATTACACCTCCAAGGGAAAGCATGTCTACATCAATGTGGACAGCAAGACCATCCCCCAAAATCCCCTGTACGCCGCCTGGAAGTCCAAAAGCTTTACAGACAATGACCTGATGCTCCATTTCTTCATTCTGGACCTTTTATGGGATTGTCCGGATGGCATGTCGTCCGGCGCTGTAACCGACCTCATATCCCATAACTATGGAGTGGTATTTGACACCCAGACCGTGCGCCTGAAGCTGAAAGAATATGAAACCCTCGGAATACTGGTATCCCGTAAGGACGGCAAGACCCTGTCCTACGCCCTGGCTCCCCTTATGCCCATGGAAACAGACCCCCGGCGCGTAAATTCCAGTGTCATGAAACCGGATGAGACAGAGGACGGGGAACAGAACCTGTGGCAGTGCCTCACCACAGCCGTGAAATACTTCCAGGAGGCCACCCCCTTTGGCTACATAGGCAGCACCATCCTGGACCGTCAGGATGAATCCAATGATTTGTTTCAATTCAAGCACCATTTCATCGTACATACGCTGGAGGACGGCATTCTGGCCGACATACTGACCGCTGTCCGTGAACAGCGCTTGATCCGGTTTGAGAACAAAAGCAGCCGCAGCGGACAGATTTCCACCCTGTCAGGGGTTCCCCTGAAGATATTTGTCAGCACCCAGACCGGGCGCAGGTATCTGTGTCTGTATCTGCCGGAGCGCCGCCGCTTCAGCAACTCCCGGCTGGACTCCATCACCCGTGTGACTCTTCTGGAGCCATGTACATTTTATGAGGAAGTACTCCGTGATTTGGAAAAGAATAAGGAGAAATGCTGGGGCGTGTCTTTTGGAGGCGGTGCAAACCGAATGGAGGAGGTCTGTATCAAGCTCTATATAGACGAGGAAAAGGAACCTTACATCCTAAACCGTCTTTACCGTGAAGGCCGGGGAGGAGAGGTCCTGAAGATACGTGAGAACCAGTTTCTCTACACGGGTACATTTTTCGATACCAATGAAATGCTGTCCTGGGTCAAAACCTTTACGGGCCGTATCATGGACATTCAGGGCACGAATTTATTTTCCATAGCCAAGATAACCCGCGATTGGGAAAAGATGTATGAGATGTACTGCGGGAATGAGGAGTAGAATACCATGGAATTATTTCATAAAATATACAGCTGTTATTACAATGTGGTCCGCCACATACTGGATAAAGCCTGGCACAGCCCCATAACCAGGCAGGACATGGAGGATATATGCCGTTCTTACGGTTTCCAGGAAAGCGCCCTGTCCATTATCCCCAAACTGACGGACGGCACATGGGCCCTTCTGGAGGAACAGGACAAACATACCTTTACGTCCCGTCTGGAACACGCCGTTCCCACCGTCCCGCTTACGAACCTCCAAAAAGCATGGCTGAAATCCCTGATGCAGGACCCCCGTTTCCAGCTGTTTTTCACAGACGGACAGTTGGAACTTCTGGCCCGGGAATGGGACGGTCTGCCCTCCCTTTACCGTGAGGACGATTTTTACTGCTATGACCGCTACAGGGATGGGGACTCCTATGGTTCCTCCGACTACAGGAAGCATTTCCAGGCCATTCTCAAAGCGATTCAGGAGGAACGCGTTCTTCTGGTGGCCTATGAGGGAAAACACGGCCGTGTCCACTCCTTTGAGGCCGCCCCTTACCAGCTTCAGTATTCCTCCAAGGACGATAAATTCCGGCTCTGCTGTCTCCAGTTCCACAGGAATACGTTCAGCCGCAGCACCATACTGAATTTAGCGCGGATAAAGGACTGCCACGTCACCGCCAAAGCATGTCCCGGCGACCTGGAATCCCGCTGTTTCCAGCCTGTTCAAAAGGCTTCTGAACCAGTGGTCCTGGAAATCAGCGGGGAACGCAACTCCCTGGAGCGGTGTATGCTGCATTTTGCCAACTATGAAAAGCACACGGAATATGACGTGGAAAAGAAATGCTGGATCTGTTCCATCCACTATGATCTGACAGATGAAACAGAACTTCTCATAGATATACTCTCCTTTGGCCCCGTGGTCCGCGTACTTGGCCCTTCATCCTTTGTACGGCAGATTCGCAGACGGGTCAAAAGGCAGCATGAGCTGTTCAACAGTGAGAAAGGATAAATTTAAAAAGGATGCCGTTGTGCAGACCGGGTATACTATGTATGCACCAGGACCGCCATTCGGCATCCTTTTACTCTATGGTTCCTTATTTTCCTCTAATCTTAGAATCAAATTCTTAACAAGCTCTTCCTTACTCTTAAATTCCATCCTGACGTCAGTAATATACCGGAAAGCCTCCTCCCATTCGCTCATGGAATAAGATGATATGCTTACCATGCGCACGGCATATAAAATATCCTCTATGTAAAACGGACTGTGAAGGTCCGAAAGGTACTGGCAGCCTGAGAGATCCTGCAATCTGGCCAACAGCCCCCCCTGGGATTTATCTGGCATCATATAAAACTCCTCTTCTACTTTCTGCATGTATATTTCCAATTTCCTCTGTGCAATCTATACATTGCAATTATATATGACATTTGTCGTAAAATCAAGGAAATGCAACCTATTTCTTGCATATTCCGGAGGATGCCATGGATCAAAAATTAAAGCAGGATTTAAGGATAGGGCCAAACATCCGAAAATACCGTCTGCAGTCACATCTTACACAGGATCAGGTCACTGCAAAGATGCAGCTGATGGGGATCAATATTTCACGCAGCATATATTCCCAGATAGAAAGCGGCACATACAATATACGAATCTCCGAGCTGGCTGCCATGAAGGAAATCTTTAACATCAATTATGAATCTTTTTTTGATGGAATCATGCTGAACCACAGGGATAGACAATAACAAAACAACATGAACAGGCCGCCTGTCAAACGACAGACGGCCTGTTCCAAACACAAAGGATAAAGGTATTTACCCGCAATGGGTACGAATTATTTACCGTAGTATGCTTTTAAATACATTTCTTTAATCTCGCTCATCAGCGGATATCTTGGGTTAGCGCCGGTGCACTGGTCATCAAAGGCCTGCTCAACCATTTCATCCAGCCTGTCTAAAAAGTCTTTCTCATCAATGCCATAATCCTTGATGCAGGACTTGATGCCTACGCTCCTCTTAAGCTCCTCAATCTTCACAATCAGCTTCTTAACCGCCTCTGCATCATCCTTAGCCTGGATTCCGCAGAATCTTGCGCACTCCGCATACCTTTCACGGGTATGTGGATACTGATACTGGGAGAATGTACCCATCTTACGCGGATTCTCTGCAGCATTGAAATCAACCACCAGGGAAATCAGCAGGGCATTGGCAACACCGTGTGGCAGGTGATGGAATGCACCCAGCTTATGAGCCATGGAGTGGCATACGCCCAGGAATGCATTGGCAAACGCCATACCAGCCATACAGGAGGCATCCGCCATCTTCTGACGCGCCTCAACATTTGTAGGCTCATTGTAAGCTGTTGGAAGGTAATCAAATACGTTCTTCATGGCCTTAAGTGCAAGGCCGTCTGTATAGTCGGTAGCCATGACGGATGCATATGCCTCCAGTGCATGGGTCAGTACGTCAACGCCGGATGCGCTGGTCAGACCTTTCGGCTGGCTCATCATGTTGTCTGTATCAACGATTGCCATGTTAGGCAGAAGCGCATAGTCTGCCAGAGGATACTTGATACCGGTCTCCTGGTCTGTGATAACTGCGAAAGGAGTAACCTCTGAACCTGTACCGGAGGAAGTAGGAACAGCGATGAAATATGCTTTCTCGCCCATCTTCGGGAAGGTGTATACACGTTTCCTGATATCGATGAAGCGCATGGCCATATCCATGAAATCCACTTCCGGATGCTCATACAGCACCCACATAATCTTGCCCGCGTCCATAGCGGAACCGCCGCCCATAGCCAGGATTACATCCGGCTCAAATTCTCTCATGAGCTTGGCGCCAGCCTGTGCGTTAGCCAGTGTGGGGTCAGGCTGTACATCGGAGAATACGGTATATGTGATTCCCATCTCGCTCAGACGGTCTGTGATGACATGGGTGTATCCGTTCTTATACAGGAAGGAGTCTGTTACGATGAACGCCCTCTTCTTGCCTAAAACGTCCTTCAGCTCATTTAATGCTACAGGCAGACAGCCCTTCTTAAAGTAAACCTTCTCAGGTGCACGGAACCACAGCATGTTCTCTCTCCTTTCAGCAACGGTCTTGATATTCAGTAAGTGCTTAACCCCAACGTTCTCAGAAACGGAGTTGCCGCCCCAGGAACCGCAGCCCAGTGTTAAGGACGGAGCTAACTTGAAGTTATACAGGTCACCGATACCGCCGTGGGAAGAAGGAGTGTTGATTACGATACGGCAGGTCTTCATCCTTGCTGCGTGCTTTAAAATTTTCTCTTCCTCATTTACATTCACATACAGGGATGAGGTATGGCCGTAGCCTCCGTCTGCCACCAGACGCTCTGCCTTATCCAGAGCCTCGTCAAATGTCTTGGCCTTGTACATAGCCAGCACAGGAGACAGTTTCTCATGGGCGAACTCTTCGCTGATATCCACAGACTCAACCTCGCCAATCAGAATCTTGGTATCCTCCGGTACTTCAACGCCTGCCAGCTTGGCAATGGTTGCCGCTTTCTGACCCACAATCTTGGCATTCAGGGCGCCGTTTACAATGATGGTCTTGCGGACCTTATCAATCTCGCCCTGCTTTAAGAAATAGCAGCCTCTGTATTCAAATTCTTTTCTTACTTCGTTGTAAATGGATTCCATGACTGTAACGGACTGCTCGGAAGCACAAATCATACCGTTGTCAAATGTCTTGGAATGAATGATGGAGTTAACCGCCATCTTAATATCTGCTGTGTCGTCGATAATGACCGGTGTGTTGCCGGCGCCAACGCCCAGAGCAGGCTTTCCTGAAGAATAGGCAGCCTTTACCATGCCGGGACCGCCTGTTGCCAGAATCAGGTCCGCATCTCTCATTACCTCATTGGTCAGTTCCAGTGAGGGAACATCAATCCATCCGATAATGCCTTCCGGTGCTCCGGCCTTCACTGCCGCGTCCAGAACCACCTTAGCCGCCGCAATGGTACATTTCTTAGCACGGGGATGTGGGGAAATGATGATTGCGTTGCGTGTCTTTAAGGCAATCAGCGTCTTAAAGATAGCTGTGGAAGTAGGATTGGTGGTAGGAATAACAGCTGCAATCAGGCCGATTGGCTCGGCAATCTTCTTAATGCCGTATTCCTTATCTTCCTCAATCACACCAACTGTCTTGGTGTCCTTGTATGCGTTGTAGATATACTCTGCCGCGTAGTTGTTTTTGATGACCTTATCCTCAACCACGCCCATGCCGGTCTCTTCTACTGCCATCTTTGCAAGCGGAAGACGCATCTTATCGGCTGCGCTTGCTGCCGCAAAAAAGATTTTATCTACCTGCTCCTGTGTAAAGGTAGAAAAAGCTTTCTGCGCTTCGCGCATTGCGTTCATTTTTGCATTTAGTCCGTCTACGCTGTCAATGATTTCCGGAACAACCTGCTCGATTTTCTTTGCCATTTCCTTATCCTCCATTTTCCTTGTGTTTGCATCAGTACATTTAGGCTGTACCTGCCTGTCAAGTCATTTTAAATTGTTACTCAACCGCTATTGACAATTAATTAACAATCTCACTGTTTGCATTATAAACCTTCGTTAAAAAAATGTCAATATGTAAATGAAAGATTTTATAAATTTTTTAAAGAGAGGGCAATATAAGAAAGAAAAGAGCTATCCTCTACCGCAATGGCAATAGAGGATAGCTGTAATTAACAATCGAACACAATGGCCAAATCTCAAGGGCCTTCCTATAGATAACTTTTTAATAATTCCACCTTATCCAGTCTCTCCCAGGGCAGGTCCAAATCATTGCGGCCAAAGTGACCATAAGCAGCTGTCTGCTTATAAATCGGACGGCGCAGGTCCAGCATCTTGATAATTCCGGCCGGACGGAGGTCAAAATTGGAGCGGATGATGTCCACCAGCTTCTCATTGCTCAATTTCCCGGTTCCGTAGGTATCCACCATGATGGAGGTAGGATGAGCAACGCCAATGGCATAGGACAGCTGAATCTCGCACTTGTCAGCCAGACCGGCCGCCACGATGTTCTTGGCAACATAGCGGGCAGCATATGCAGCAGAACGGTCCACCTTGGTGCAGTCCTTTCCGGAGAATGCGCCGCCGCCGTGACGCGCATAACCGCCGTAGGTGTCAACGATTATTTTACGTCCTGTCAGACCGCTGTCCCCCTGAGGTCCGCCGATAACGAAACGTCCCGTGGGGTTGATGAAAAACTTCGTGTTCCCGTCAATCATATCCTGAGGAAGTATCTCGTCAAAGATGTACTTCTTCACATCCGCATGAATCTGTTCCTGGGTCACGCTCTCATCGTGCTGCGTGGATAATACCACCGCATCCAGGCGGACCGGCTTGTCATTTTCATCATACTCCACCGTTACCTGGCTCTTGCCGTCCGGACGGAGATACTTAAGCGTACCGTTTTTGCGGACTTCCGTAAGACGCTTAGCCAGCTTATGGGCCAGGGAAATGGGATAAGGCATGAATTCCTCTGTCTCATTGGTGGCAAAACCAAACATCATGCCCTGATCTCCTGCTCCGATAGCATCCAGCTCCTGGTCAGACATCTTATTTTCCTTTGCCTCTAACGCCTTATTCACTCCCAGCGCAATATCCTGGGACTGCTCGTCAATAGCTGTGATAACACCGCAGGTATCGCAGTCAAAGCCATATTTGGCACGGTCATAGCCTATCTCACGCACAGTCTCACGCACCAGCTTCTGAATATCCACATAGGCGTTGGTGGTTATCTCTCCCATGACCAGAACCAGTCCTGTTGTGGTAGCTGTCTCACATGCTACGCGGCTCATTGGGTCCTGCTCCATCAGAGCATCTAAAATCGCGTCGGATATGGCGTCGCACATTTTGTCCGGATGCCCTTCTGTTACGGATTCAGATGTAAAAAGTCTTCTCTCCATTTTAAGTCTCTCCTTCTTTCAGATAAATGATTAATAGCAGCTGTAACATCAACCATTTACAAAAAACAAAGTCCGCAGCAATTGCGGACTTGAAAATATCTTTAAATCTTCAAATCCTCTTATTGCTCGACCAAGTATGCTCTTGCAGCATACTCCTCGCTCAGGCTGGCACCTTCCGGCCCTTTCGCATATCTTGCTGATATACTCAACCGGGGTTGCCGTGACTTCACAGGTCCTTTGTACCTCCATCACTCTGAATAAGGGATATTTACGAACTCTTTAATTGTAAAATGTGTTACTTTCAATATCTTATAGCAATTATATCTATATGTCAATACTAAAATTTATCATTTCCTATTCTACCTTATGGTAATCCTTCCCTGTCCGGCGGGATTTGCATACTCAGATGTCACAAAGCCTCCCATCCGCCTGATATAGGAAGATAATATATCCACATCCACCATGACCTCATCCCGGATTACATTGCATCCTTTAAACATAGTCATGCCGTCGCCTCCCTGTTTCAGCATGTAGTTATGGGACGCTACGGTATATGTCCTATTAAGGTCAATGGGCTCTCCCGCCACTTTAATATCCGTTACCCTGTAGGCTCCTGACACGCCGGTGAAATTGCCCTTGTCATCCGTCTGTACGCCGGACCTAACGGATGTGTCGATGGTGTAGGTCAGACCGGAAACCTGAAGGAAGCCCCCGCTCTCTTCCGGACAATTTTTAGACGCCATCTCCAGTGCATCCTTAATCTGCTGTCCTGTGGCCTCTATGACACATCCCATATTTCCATAAGGGAACACAGCCAGGGTATCGTTATAGGTAATGTTTCCCGGCTTAATAACGCTGCGGATTCCACCTCCGTTGCTGAGCCCGATATCAGCCCCCAGCTCCACACGGTAAGCATCCGCTGTCAAATCACCCAGATTCGTCTCAGCGTTTCTGACAATACGGTTCCCTGTGGCAGGATCATTAACCGTCAGTTCATACGGCGTGGCGCCCAGAACCGTCTTTAAGGTCTCATTGTATTGGTTCTCGATTGACTGGATAAACTGCCAGGTTCCATAGTCCGCAGCCTTTCCGTCCTTGCTAATATAGCTTCCTCCGGGAATCACAATAGTAAGCCCCGCCGGAATCACATCCGCATTCTTTATCTTATCCAGGTTACTGTTATAAATATCAATCCAACGGTTATAACTTCCCAGCTCTCTCTTTGCAATCCTGCTTAAGGTGTCATGTTCCTGTACTGTGTACTCCCTGTCCGGATCCGCGGCAGGCACCTCTGATATCAGCTCGGCGCGTATGGAACCATCGGCGGATATGGTCAGCTTACCGATATGGTTCAGCTTGGTTCCCGTCTGTGTCAGAACCACATTCTGTCCATTTTTATTCTTTACGTTCTCCGACGGAACCGTTTCATGGGAATGACCGTCAATACATGCGTCAATTCCCGTGGTATTGGCAATCACATTGGCGGAGGACCATTTCTGGGTAATGCCGTTTTCCCCAAGATGGCCGGCCAGAATCACATAATCAGCACCCTCTGTCCTGGCGGCGTCCACGCTGGCCTGCACCTGATTATACAGCTTCTGGCCGCTCTCGTCCTCACAGAAGGAATAAATATAATTGCCCTGGCTGTCCTGGAAATACGCCGGAGTGGATTTTGTAAAGCTCTCAGGCGTGGTCACACCCACAAACGCCACCTGAGTATCTCCATATGTAAACATCCTATAGGGCGCAAAAACAGGTGTGCCTGTTGCGCTGTTTATAAAATTGCAGGAATAATATCCGCAATTTAATTTCCCGGCCAGTTCCAGAAATCTGGACATGCCATAGTCAAACTCATGGTTTCCCGGAACCGCAAAATCATATCCCACATAGTTCATGATATCAATAAGATAACCGCCGTCGGAAAGCGTGCCAATGGGCGCTCCCTGAATGGCATCCCCTGTATCCACCAGGGTCACATAAGGGGTCTGCCGCTGCATCTCCTTCTTATATAATGCCAGACCGGCATAGCCGATATTGTCATCCACTCCGCAGTGGACATCATTGGTGTACAGCACCACGATATCCTTGTCCGCTGCCAGTGCCGTGATTGGACCGCCTGCCAGCGGCAGGCCCGTCACTGCCACTGCGGTCAGGACAATTGCGAGAAACAGACTCTGCAGCCATTTAAAACTCTTGTTTTTCATGATTTTCCTCCTTCTTCACCCTTTTCTTCAAACATTTTGCTGCTCGTATCATATAACCATCATATCATATTTTCCATCAAAAGCCAAATGAAACAGCAGGTGCTCCGGCAGATCCGGATATCCGCCAAATCAATCCCCGGCCAGCTCCCCCTCGTTCGCCTCTTCCCTGCATATCTCCTGTGCGGATTGGTAATCCGTCACAGCCAGCTCCATCACAGACTGGGAATAATTTACAGATATCCTGACATATTTTCCTTTTTCCCTGGCTGCCTCAGACGCAATTCCCGCAATCTGCTCCAGCACCTCCCTGGTCAGATATCCTCCCCGCCAGTGGAAAACATAATAGGGCTGTTTTTTTCTCAGTACCACCTTAAAGCGTCCGGCCACGTCCTCCAACTTAGTCAGGGACAGCCGGTTCTCCCTGTAATAAAACCTTGCCCCGTCCGTACATGCCGGCACCTTATATACCAGGGGCTGATGATCCTTAAATATCATCCTGTCATCCAGATTAAAATAATCAAACCGCTTCTGTCCATACCGGCCCAGGGAATTATCAAAGGTCGCATCCAGATGGTACCATGTGTTTTTCAGCTTCACCAGATTCCATGCATGGCGATACCGGATTCCCCTGTCAGGAGCTGATTCACTTATGGCTATCAGGCACTCCAGCCCCAGCCTGTCGCACAGTATTTTCACGGTCTTTGCAATGCCTTCGCACACGCCGATTCCCTGCTGGAGAGGCCCTATAATTTCATGAGAATACTGTTTTTTCAGTTTGTCATAGGTTACATTGGAGCAGATGAATTCATGCACGTACTTCTCCTTTTCCTCCGGCGTCATCCCCTCTGCCTGCCGCACCAGGCGGCTGATTCTGGCCTCCAGGGCTGTTTTCATCTCTTTTATTTTCTTCTTCTCAAACATATATTCCGGAATCATCTGCACATATTCTGAATTCCGGGCAAACCTGTAGTGAAAGCCCTCCACATAAAATATGGCCGGATGGTCCAGGCGCAACCGGAAAAAAATATCTGACAGTTCTTTTCCATCCAGGCCCAGAACCGGAAATTCCGGCGACAGTGACTCAAATCCATCCAGCATGGCCCTGTAGGCGTTCTGCTGCGCTTTATTCATCTGCTGGTAATAAAATTCCTGTTTCATATCCGTTCCACATATCCTTCTTAAGTCTGTTTGTCCTGCCTCTGAAAGAAAAGGCAGGATCCATGCACCTTCCGGTACATCCTCCTGCCTTGTATTCTCTCCTGTTATCAGCCGACCCGCAATTTAAACTTCTGTACTTCCCGGTCGGAATCTACTTTTTCTATCATGGCTCCCAGTCCCTGGAGCTTTTCTTCAAAACACTCATATCCGCGCTGGATATAACCGATTTCATCCACCACTGTATACCCGTCAGCGGCCAATCCCGCAATCACAAGGGCTGCTCCCGCTCTCAGGTCCGGTGCATTGACCTGGGCTCCTGTCAGGCGTTTTACGCCGTCTATAACAGCCACGTTGCCCTCTACCTTTATATTGCTGCCCATGCGGGCCAGCTCGTCCACATATTTGAATCTGTTCTCAAAAATACTCTCCGTCACCATACTGGTGCCGTTGGCCAGGACCAGGGCAACCGACATCTGAGGCTGCATATCCGTAGGAAAGCCGGGATAAGGAAGGGTCTTTATATCCGTGTGTCTCTGGGAAGGTTTTCCCACCACGCGGACAGCGTCATCAAATTCAATCACCTCACAGCCTATCTCCGTCAGCTTGGCGGAAATGGCCTCCAGATGCTTGGGAATCACGTTCTTAACCATGATATCGCCTCTGGTGGCAGCCGCGGCGCACATGAACGTACCTGCCTCAATCTGGTCCGGTATAATGGAATACTCGGTTCCATGGAGACGGTTTACACCCCTGATACGAATTGTATCAGTACCGGCTCCCTTTATATTGGCGCCCATGCTGTTTAAGAAGTTGGCAACATCTACAATATGGGGTTCCTTGGCAGCATTCTCCAGAATGGTCTGTCCCTCTGCCAGGGCTGCGGCCATCATGATATTAATAGTAGCTCCCACAGACACCACATCCAGATAAATGTGGCTTGCCACCAGGTCGATGGCATGGGCTATGACAGCCCCGCGCTCAATGGTCACCTCAGCCCCCAATGCCCTGAATCCCTTGATATGCTGGTCAATGGGCCTGCTGCCGATATTGCATCCCCCTGGAAGGGGAACCTGCGCACTCTTATACTTGCCCAAAAGGGCTCCTATGAAATAGTAAGAAGCACGTATCCTGCGTATATACTCATCATCCACAGATACCTCGCTTATATTGCTTCCGTTTATCTTTACAGTGTGTCGGTCAATCCTGTCAACCCTTGCACCAATTTCCTGAATCGCCTCTAACAGTACATTGATATCCCTTACATCCGGCAGATTATCAATCACCACATCATCGTCAGTCATGATAGAAGCAGCCAGTATTCCCAGTGCGGCATTCTTGGCTCCGCTTATGGTCACATCTCCCACCAGTGGATTCCCGCCTTTGATAATATATTGTTCCATTCCACACCTCTGATTTTTATTTAAACAAATCCAATATATAAGGAAAATACTCCTAAAGAAATCTTTAAAAATTTGTTCATATTTTATTTACATCTTCTTAGATTATACCATAAGAATCAGATTTGTAAAGTAAAACGAAAATGCACGCTCTAAAGTACACTGTCTACTCCACTGCCAAAGCGCACAGAAAATCATTCTGCAGGTTCTTGAAATACTCTGTGGCATCATTCAGTCCCATCTTCTGTGTCTCCTGGGTCTGAGGATTATAGAGAGTCACATTGTACTGGTCATAGCCGGACAAAAGCACATATTGGCCTGATTCCACATAGGCAATCACAGGAATACCCTTGTCAATATAATACAGCATCTGGATCAGGCTGCATCCTCCCGCGTCGATGAGTATAAGCCCGTCCTCATAGACGCGGCTGCCGTCAAATGAATCCAGATACTTTGTCACCTTTCTGGCCTCATCCACCGGGGATTTGATATTGCGTATGGGCTGCCTGTTGATTCTGTCCCACACAATATGCTGGCTGCTGTCCGTCACATAGCCCATCTGCCCATAGGCCATTTCCACTGCCTGGCTGAAGTTTCTGGATGAACCAATATAATGTCCGCCACCGTAAGCCTTAAATACCATACTGTTATCAGATGACGAGGAAGCAGCGCTTCCCGTATCCAGAACGCTTGTATATTCATAGGAAAATGCCTTTGGCGCAGATGTACGGACCTTATCCCCGTTTATTTCCGAATCTGACTGAACAAAATAAACCTTCCCCTTATCCTGGGAAGCAAACCAGCCGATTCCCTCCAGGGGGTCCTTTTCCACCCTCTGGTTGCATACAATGGTATCCTCGTTCTGATACAGATACTGATTTTCTCCCAGCGGCACCAAACGCTTCAGGTGAATCCTCCCGTCCTGGGCCACCACATCCGTTATATAGATGCCGTCCTTTCTGTATTCACTCTCCACCTGCATCTGTGTATCCACAATGTACATTGCATACATAGGCATACCCTTCATGCGGCCATTGACAATCCACTTGTCCTTGGAGCTGCTCAGCCCATATATCAAATCATTTCCAACAAATCCCAATACTCTGACGTAATCATTTACCTCCCCCACGATTTCCTGTTTCTGGGAAGTATTAAAATCCATGACATGAACCTTCTCAGATTCATACAGGTTCTGTCCTTCCTGCCATGCAAACCGGCTGGCATCTCCGCTGACAGCATAGCTTCCCTCTGTCAGCCCCTGGGCCAATACAAGGGATTCATTGCTCTTAAGATCGATACCGTACACAGTGCCCTGAAGCATAATGTACATCATATCATTCTCGCTGAGATAGGACAATTTATCAATGTCAGCTTTCACCATATCGTAGGATTCAGACGCAGGCAGGAAGAATTTTTCCTGTACCGTGTCCTGCTCCTTATCATAGTGATAAAATACCACTCCCATCCGGCCTTCGTACTTGCCCCGGTTCATGTATCCATACACCAGAAAATCCATGGCGCCGTCGTCCTGCATGGACAATATCTTTATATCGTGTCTGTCGTAACCGCTTCTGACACCGTCATCCGAATTGCTTCTGAAGGAAAATACGCACACCGCCTGCTTATCATCATAATCATAACACCACAGGTCTCCGCCTGTTTTAAATGCCACATACTTGGATTTTGGACTCTCCATCGTCCTCACCTTGTTGTCATTTGTAATTCCTAGAAGAATCTTTTTACCTGAAAAAGACTGGTGACCGCCGTCAAACACTTCATTGGCATTCCGTTCATAATTCATCAGGTAGATTCTCTGCTCATTCCACTTCATGGTAAAATTATCTTCCGCGTCAACCAGGGAACGTGTTCCGTCCTCCTCATTGATGGCAACCTGATACCGAATCTGAATTTGACCCATGATGCCGTCAAACTCCTGGAGAGTCACCTGTGGCTCTCCCACCATCTCCACATCCAGACCATCCCAGGTCAAATGGCTGAAATTAGCCCTGATGGTAACATGGCCTAAGGAGCTGTTATCCTCTGTGTCATTGGTTTCCAGATAGGATACCAGGTCTCTTGCCTGATTATAGTCCAGGCTCTTCCTGGTAAATTCCCCGGCCAGCCTGACCATATCTGACGCATAGGTATTGTCCGGCCACATGATTCTGGTATAATAATGCAGTTCCTTTTCACCCGTGGACACGGTGATTGACAAAAGATAAGTTTCATTCCTGGCCAGCAGGTTTTGAATCGGAAGCACCGCGCTGACACTTCCGTCCCCGCTGTCCCAATCTTCCACTTCCGTTCTCTCCACCAGCCTGTCCATGGTAAGATTTCTCACCTCATAACTGATTCCGGTAACGGTGTTTCCATACTCCTGAATCCGGATATGCAGCCCACGGTCTTCAGGCAGCACAGAGATGCTCTCCCTGGCTGCCTGATTCCCCATGTCCTGCATGTATCCATGCAGACAATTGATTTCCTGACCGCCCAGTTGGGTATAAACCACCGGCAAAGACGGTTCTTCCATGGATGTATATACAGCTGATTCTTTTTCCATTGTGTTTCTGGCACTGATGAAATACACTACCAGCGCTCCTATAAATATCAGGAACAAAATCCCTGCTTTTTGCAATATTTTTTTCATATGTGATTTTTATCCTTTATACCGGTTACTCTGTATCATTTCTATTTTATATAATATCCAGTAAAACTACAACTTAATCTTTTCGGAATTTTATTAATAATCTCTTTGCTGTTCCTACAAGGCGCAAAGACCTCTGGCGCACCTTCTGTGGAACATTTCATTCAACAGAAGCACCTTAACCATGTCTCTAAGCCAGGATGGCCTGTTTCCGTGCTTAGGAGGCGGAACCGGTCTGGGAGGCTGCGGCGGTCTCGGCGGGGGCGGTGTCGGCCTCGGCGGCTGCGGCGGTCTCGGCTGCGGCGGTCTCGGCGGAGGCGGTGTCGGCCTCGGCGGCTGCGGCGGTCTCGGCGGAGGCGGTGTCGGCCTCGGTGGCTGCGGCGGTCTCGGCGGGGGCGGTGTCGGCCTCGGCGGCT
>UMHT01026613.1_pt1 | contig 42083 bp, 38 predicted proteins | sample 1965601 | NCBI WGS metagenome assembly UMHT01 (sample SAMEA4836105, study PRJEB28245) | human gut metagenome | biome: gut microbiome; material: fecal sample | place: Denmark | collected 2008 | reverse complement strand
GAGGCGCTGCCGGCGGAACGGCTGAGGCGGTGGGGCGGAAACGGCGGACGATCGTCAGCGCCGGACTCCTCCCCGCGACAAGACCTCTTCGAAGTAGGCGATCGTCTTCAGCAGTCCGTCGCGCAGCTGGATCGTCGGTTCCCAGTCGCCGAGCATCTTGTGGGCGAGGGTGATGTCGGGTTTGCGCTGCTGCGGGTCGTCCGATGGCAGGGGCATGCGGATGATTTTCGATTTGGAGCCGGTGAGTTCGAGGACGATGTGCGCCAGCTCGGAGATCGTGAATTCGTTCGGGTTGCCGATATTGACCGGCCCCGTGAAGTCGTCGGGCGTTGCGGTCATCATGCGCAGCATTCCCTCGATCAGGTCGTCGATATATTGGAAACTGCGGGTCTGCTCGCCGTTGCCGTAGATGGTGATCTGCTCGCCGCGCAGCGCCTGCACGATGAAATTCGAAACCACGCGGCCGTCGTTGATGTCCATTTTCGGGCCGTAGGTGTTGAATATGCGGACGATTTTCACCGGAACGCCGTGTTCGCGGTAGTAGCTCATGAAGAGCGACTCGGCGCAGCGTTTGCCTTCGTCGTAGCACGAGCGCAGTCCCAGCGGGTTTACGTGTCCCCAGTAATCCTCCGGCTGGGGATGGATCAGCGGGTCGCCGTATACTTCGGAAGTCGAAGCCTGCAGGATTTTTGCGTGGTTGCGGTTGGCGATGGCGAGCATGTTCATGGCGCCTATGACCGAGGTCTGCGTCGTCTTGATCGGGTCGTGCTGGTAGTAGATCGGCGATGCCGGGCAGGCGAGGTTGTAAATCTCCTCGACTTCGGCCATATAGGGGTAGACGATGTCGTGGCGGATGACTTCGAAGTTGGGGTGTTTCAGCAAATGGCGGATGTTGCTCTTGTGTCCCGTGAAGTAGTTGTCGATGCAGATGACGTCGTTGCCCTCTTTAAGCAGGCGTTCACACAGGTGGGAACCGATGAATCCGGCACCACCGGAGATGAGTATTCGCTTCATTGGCACGAAATAGTTTTGATTAAGGCGTGTAAATGTACGATTTTTATTTTGAATAAGTTATATTTGCACGCACAAATCGTTACAAGATAACACAAAATGGGTCGAAAAGCCGTCTTTTGTCTGCTCTATTTTCTGGCTGTCGTCTTTACCGGACTGCTGCTTGCCGCCGCTGTGCTGAGCTGGCGCGCGTCGTTCGTTTCGCCGGAACAGGGCGGGTTCTGGGCTACGATCGCCCTGCTGCTGCCGGTCGTACTGCTGGCCAATCTGGCCGCATTGGTCTGGTGGCTGATCCGCCGCAGGTGGATCGTCGCGCTGATGCCGCTGGCAGCTTTGCTTCTGAATATGGGCTACGTCTCGTCCATGATCCAGCTGCCCGACTTCAACGCGCCCGCCGGGTCGCACGACATCCGCATCGCCACGCTTAACGTCAACGGATTCCGCCAGCTGGGTCCTAAGTCCATCACCGCGGCCGCCGTGGCCGAGATGATGCGCCACGAGCAGGTCGATGTGTTATGTTTGCAGGAGTTTCTCGACGACGGCGAGTTCCCGGCCGACAGCATCGGCGCACTCTTTTCGCGCCGGATGCCCTATTTCGTTTCCGAGGGCAACGGAGCCGTCGTCAGCCGCTATCCGATCCTCGACTGCAAATACGTCCGGTTTCCCGATACCAGCAACGACTACCTGCGCGCCGACCTGCTCGTGGAGGGAGATACGCTGCGCATTTTTTCGGTGCATCTCCAGACTTCGGGCATCGCCCAGCTGCGCCGCCGCTTCCAGAAGGACTACAACCGGGAAGCCCCGGTCGATTCGATGCTCGGCGCCGTGGACCGCAACAGCCGGATTCGTGCCGCGCAGGTGCGTGAAATCCGCGCCGAAACGGATGCGTCGCCCTATCCGGTAATTCTGGCGGGCGACTTCAACGATACTCCCTCGTCGTATACCTACCGCGAGATGAAGGGTGCTCTGACCGACGGTTTCCGCCGGTGCGGAAACGGGTACGGCGGCACTTTCCGCTATCTGGGCGGATTGCTGCGTATCGACTATGTCTTCTATGACGACACTTTCGAGTGCGTTCGCTATTACATGCCCTCCGAAGTGGTCAGCGACCATAAGGTCGTGATCGCAGAACTCCGGTTCAAATAGATTTCGGCTTTCGCGGCTTTCCCCGTCTCCGCATCGGTCTGTATCGGCGCGGAGTGGCGGGCGTTTGTGCGGCTGGTCTTATTGCTGGCGATGGCCGGGGTGGCGGTACGTTTGCGCCGCCGCTTTTCGGCCGGGGTGCAAAAAACAGACGCGGAGCGCGGTTCGGGCCGGGCTTCGCGTCTGCTGTTGCATATCGGTTTCGTGCGCGGAGTGCGCCTCGGCGCGTTACGGCCGGGCGATGCCGCCGCTGGTGTCCTCCACGGTTTCGGACCGGGGCTGCTCCTTGGCGATCGTGAAGGTGAAGGTCGAACCCTCTCCCTCCGCCGATTCGATGGTCAGCTCGCCGCCGTTGCGCCGCGTGAGGTCCTGCACCAGTTGGAGGCCCAGACCCGATCCCTCTTCGTTCTTGGTGCCGTAGGTCGTGTAGTGGATTTCGGGGTTGAGCAGCTTGGGGATGTCCTCCTCCCTGATGCCCGTGCCGAAGTCGCGGACGCTGATGCGTGCGTGTGTCGGCGTCTCGCGCACCGAGATGACGATGCGTCCGCCCTCGTTGCTGTATTTGATGGCGTTGGACATCAGGTTGCGCATGATCGTCTTGACCATGTCCACGTCGCAGTTCACCGAAATCGGACCGGGAATGTCGTATTCGACGGAGATGCTCTTGACCTGCGCCACGAGGTCCGACATTTTGCTGGCGAAGACCACCACTTCGGAGATGTCCACCTCCTGAAAGACCGAATTCATGCGTCCTGTCTGGCTCTTGGTCCATTTCAGCAGGTTGTCCAGCAGCATGAAGGTGCTTTCGGTGATGTTGTTGCCCATGGTCACCATTTCGAGGTTTTCCTCGCCGATCTGCTCCGGAGTGAGGTTCATCAGGAGCATGTTGAAGACCATCTTGAGCGTCCCGATGGGCGAGCGCAGGTCGTGGGCGATGACCGAATACATTTTGTCGCGCGCATCGACCGTGGCCTGCAGTTCGTCGCGCTGCTGCATGATGGTCCGCTGCGCCGCGGCCAGATAGATATGGTGGGTTACGCGGGTGATCAGCTCTTCGTGGTTGAACGGCTTGGAGACGTAGTCGCTGGCGCCCAGCTTGAAGCCTTTGACGATGTCTTCGGGGTTGTGGAGCGCGGTGAGGAAGATCACCGGGATATCCTGCGTGACGGGGTCGGCCTTGAGGTGCTTGATCACTTCGTAACCGTCCAGATCGGGCATCATGATGTCGAGCAGGATCAGGTCCGGAGTCTCTTTCGACGCTTTCTCTATCGCTTCGTAACCGCCCGATGCCGTGACGATCTTATACTTGGCGCGGCTCAGCACGGCTTTCAGCAGCATGATGTTGGGCGCGATGTCATCGACGGCGAGGATCGTGTAATCCTCCGGTTTTATGGCGATGTTTTTCATGGGGAACGACTTTTTACAATGCAAATATAGTATTATTTTTCGCTCGTTATCAAAAACTTCAGGCCCTTTTGGCTTTTTCCCAAGCGCCCCGTCCCCGATGGGTTGCGAGGTAGGCCGTGCCGCGGAACACGTTGAGGTTCATGAAGATAAAGTAGTAGGGGATGAACAGCAGGCGGCTGCGGCGTCCGCTGCGTTCGAGCGCCCGGCCCGCGAGCGCCGCGAGGTAGAAGGCGCACTGCAGGCCCAGCGTCACGGCGTAAAGCGTCGGATGCCCCGACCACAGCAGGGCGACGTTGAGCGGCAGCAGGGCGACCAGCACCACGGGCGTCAGCGTCCAGCGCAGCACCCGGTGCGAGACGTACTGGAACCAGAGCACGCCGTAGCGGAACGGATTGAGCAGTTTGCGCAGCCGCCAGACCGACTGCAGGCCGCCGGCCGCGATGCGTTTCTTGCGCTTGCCCTCCTCGCCCATGTCGGCCGAGGGTGTCTCCAGCGCGTACGCCTCCTTGCAGTAGGCGATTTTGTAACCCTGCGCCGCGATCAGCATCGAGCAGACGAAATCGTCGAGCAGCGTGTCTTCGGGCAGTGTCTGCCACAGTCCGCGCCGCACGGCGAACAGTTCGCCCGCGGCTCCGACGGCCGAATAGAGCCGGTAGTCCAGCTCCTTGAGTTTCGATTCGTATTTCCAGTAGACGCCTTCGGTGGCGGCGGCTCCCGCTCCGCCTGCGTCGGCCACGCGCTTCTCGCCCGCCACGCACCCGACCTGCGGGTCCTCGAAACAGCGGACGATCTCCGTCACGGCTTCGGGATTGAGCATCGTGTTGGCGTCGGTGAAGACCACGAGCGGCGTGCGGATGTGTTCCAGCGCGCGGTTCAGCGCCGCGGTCTTGCCGCCGCGCCGTGCGTCGTGCAGAACGGTCGCGTCGGGGTAGGCCGCCAGCAGTTCGACCGTCCGGTCGGTCGAACCGTCGGTGATCCACGTTATGCGGAGTTTGCCGGCGGGATACTCCAGCGCGCGGCAGTTGGCCATTTTTTCGGCCACGATCTCCTGTTCGTTGTAGGCGGCGATCAGCAGCGTCACTTCGGGCGCCTCGACCGGAACTTCGTGCCGGCGCGCAGGGCGCAGGGCTTCGCGGATTTTCACCAGCGTCCACAGCAGGATGCCGTAGCCGAGGTAGGTGTAGAAGACGAGGAAAACCCCCGCCCAGAAGAGTATGGCTATGGTCGTCATGCTTCGAAAAGTTCGGTTAATACCTGTTTCATCTGTCTGTCCCACGAGAGGGTGCCTTCGACCGACGCGCGGATCTGCGCCGGAGTGAGGTTCACGCCGTCGCAGAAGCGGACGAGGGCCGCGATGTCGAGCGGCGTATCGTCGGCCGGGGCCTTCATCACGTAGGGCATGCCGTCGAAGTCGCTGTCGTTCTCGGAGTAGACGAACGGGATGCCGCGTGCGGCGTATTCACGGTTTTTGAGGGTCTTGATGCGGGTGATGCCGTTGCGGTGGCGTCCCAGACTGGCTATGCCCATGTCGCACCACTCGAATTCGGCGTCGAGTTCCGCACCCGAACGGGGTCCGATCACTTCGGCGTATTCGCTCAGCCCGTACTCCTCGATCGTGCGGCGGTAGCCGTCGATGAGCGACTCGATGCCGTCGCCCGCGATGCGCAGGCGGACGATGCACTGGTGGGGGCCGGCGTAATAGGCTTTCAGGCCTTCGATCACGCGGTCCAGACCGTGCCAGAAGTGGATGTTCGCCACGGCCAGCAGCCTGATTTCGTGGGGGCTTCCGTGCCGCTGCGTCTTGAGCGGGATGCTCCGGAAGTCGATGCCGTTGGAGATGCGGATCGTCGGACGCCCGAAGATTTCGGGGTCGTCGGAGAAGGTCACGATGCGGTCTACCCAGCGGGCCATCCGGCGGCGGAAGATGCGGTCGATGCGCAGTTTGAGTTTGCGCACGAAGGGCGACTGCGCGAATTCGGCGTCGTAGGGGTAGGTCGGTATTTCGAGCGCGATGCGTACGCCGAGTTTTTTGACTTTGCGCAGCCAATGAATCAGCACCGGGCTGGCGTTGTGGTCGTAGCGGATGTAGAGGAACTCCACGCCCTCGTCGCGGATGTGGCGCGTGATGTCGCCCAGCGACACCCGTTTAGCGATCTTGGCCCGCAGTCCCTGTCCGAACGTGCGGATCGCACGCCCGCCGACCATGCGGCGCTGCGTGCCGTCGGCCGCGATTTCGAGGTGGCACAGCTCGACGTCGGCGCCGTTCCGGCGCAGGGCGTCGCATTGGGAGAAGATCTTCTTGCTGATGCCGCTATGGGCCGAGAAGCCGTGGAAAACGACGAATAATCCTTTCATTGAGTTATCGGTTTTTGCGGGAGAGGAGACGGAGGGCGGTTCCTTTCAGGTCGTATTCGCCGCTGAACTGGATGTAGAGCAGCCACACGGCCAGCGCCGCGGCGCCTTTCGCCGCAAGCGACACGAGCATAGGCATCGGCGGCAGCAGCCATTCGACGGCCGCCAGCGGCAGGCAGACGAGCGCCGAGAGCAGCAGGGGCGAGAGGAAACTGCGCCAGAAGGCGCCCCACCCCGTGCGCAGCGTCAGGCAAAACAGCGCGTGGTAGCACTGGATGAAGTTGATTGCGAACGAGATGCAGATGCACCACGCCACGGCTTGGGTCGTGCCGAAGGCGAAGATGCCGGTGCAGATGGCCGCCGTGTTGAGCGCCGCCGAGAAGAGGCCGCAGAAGAAGAGCATCCGTGTGGCATTGGCCGCTTGGAAAATCGAGCCTGAGGTGGACATGACGATCTGGATGCCCACCGAGAGCGCCAGAATCCGGAATACCGGGACCGAAGGCTGCCACTGGTCGCCGAAGATGATGAGGACCAGCTCCTGCGCCGTGAACCACAGCACCACCGAGAGGGGCAGGCCGATCAGCGCCAGCAGGCGGACGACTTTGCGGTACGAGTCCGCCAGTTTGCGCAGGTCGTTCTGCATCTCCGAGAAGATCGGGTGCATGACGGGCGATACGACGTAGGCGATATTTTGCAGCGGCAGCATCATCAGCCGGTACGATTTGTCGTAGTACCCCAGCTGCGAAAGGCTCATGTAACGGCCCATCAGCAGCTTGTCGAGGTTGCGGCTGAAGTAGTTGAGCAGCTGGAACGAAAACTGGTAGGCCGAGAACGAGAATACCTTGCCGACGGCCGCCTTTCCGGGTTTGAGGTGCACCGAAAGCGGATTCTGGCGGTAGTTTATCACGAAGAGCATCAGGCTCGAAAATACCGGGTTGATCGTCAGCGCGTAAATCCCCGCGCCGGCATAGGCGGCGACGATGGCCGCCGCGCCGCCGACGACCTGCACCGAGAGCGAGCGCACGGCGGCGAACCTGAATCGCTTCTCTTTGAGTATGAGTCCGTTGGGGACGATGTTAGCCGCGGCGAAAAAGAGGTTCGCGGAGAGTATGCGCAGGATGTTGCGCAGTTCGGCCGAATCGTCGTAAAACGAGGCGATCAGCCCCGATGCGGCGAAGAAGAGCAGCGCCATGAAGGCTCCGGACCACAACGTGAGCGAGAAGATGCCGCCCAGATCGCGTTTGTCGAGATTCTTGTGCTGGATGACCGCCGGACCGATGCCCAGATCGCTGAAGATGGCGAAGAAGGCGATGACCACGGTGGCGATGTTCACCACGCCGAACTCTTCGGGGGAAAACAGGCGCGCCAGCACGCCCGATACCACGAGCGTCACCACGATGCCGGCGTATTTCGCGATCGAGGTGTAGAAGACGCCCGAAGCCAGCTGGCGGCCTACCGTATGGGGTTGTTTATTGTCGTTTTCCGTCATAAAGTCGTTCGTAAAGCCCGCCGTACATTGCCGCGATACGCCCGATGCCGAAGTGTTCCTGCGCATAGGCGCGGTTGCGGGCGCCTTGGTCCGTCGCCGAGAGGCGCGCGGCCCGTTCCAGCGCGATGTCCACCGACCGCGGGTCGGCGGGATCGAATGCCGGGTTGCCCGTCTCGGCGAGCAGGCCGCCGATGTTGCCGCTGTCGGGGCCCGTCACCACGCGCCCGAAGCTCAGCGCCAGCGGGACGTTGCCCGAATTGAGGATGTCCGTCCGCTGGATGAAAACCACGTCGGCGGCGGCGAGATAGCAGGGCAGCTGTTCGTCGGGAATCAGCGGTTCGGGCGAGGTGATGCGGCTGTCGAAGAAACCTTCGGCGCTATGCGCCGCGGCGTAAAGCAGGCGTCCGGCGAGCCGTTTCAGCCCTTTGAACCGCGATCCGCGCCGGGTGTAGGGCCACAGGCGCGGCGCGAGCAGGAATTTGGCCGGATAGTGCAGCCTGCGGAATGCGCCCCATACCAGCCTGCGCTCCTCCGCGTGGCGGAACGCCCCGAAGGCCAGCACCACCAGCCGGTCGGCCGGAATGCCGAGCGCGCGGCGGCCTGCGTCGCGCGTAATGTCCATGTCATACAGCCCTTCGTAGATGTGGTGCGGGATCACGACCTGCAGCTGCTCCGAATCCGGATGCGCCGCCGTGAACTCCCGGAGGCTGCAGTCGCCCAGATGCACGATGGCGTCGGCATATCTTTCCACCAGTCCGTAAGCCTCGGCCACGAGCGGATTGCCGTGGTGCGGCAGGGTGTTGTGGCGGGTGTATACCAGTGGAATTCCGTTGTTTTTCAGCGTCTGGAGCTGCTGTTCGAGGGTCTCGACGTCGGCCGGAGCCGGAGCCTTCCAGCGGAACAGCTCTTCGGGCCATTGGAGGTGTACGATGTCGTAGTCCGCGGCGTTGCTGCGGAACTCTTCGACCGAGCATACGACCTCGTATCCGCAGGCGCGGATGCCGTCGGCGAGCAGCCGCACGAAAGGGTTGTCCGAAGTGCCGGAAGCCGTATATGCGATCAGAATCTTCATGCGCCGGTTAGATTTTCACCCATGTCTTGTTTTCGGGGTCGTAGCGTTTGATGACGCGCGCCGGGTTGCCCACGGCGACGCTGTAGGCGGGAATGTCCTTCGTCACGACGCTCCCGGCGCCGATCTGGCAGCGTTCGCCGATCGTGACCCCCGCCACGACCACCGAATTGGCTCCGATGTGCGATTCGCGGCCGATCACCACCTCCTTGCGGACGAGCTCCTGCTCGTTCGAGTCGCGCGTGCCGTCGGCATAGCCGTGGTTGAAGCCCGATATGAAGACGTGCTGTCCCAGTCCGGCGCGGTCGCCCATGCGCACGGGACCGATGACCACCGATCCGATGCCGATGCGGGCCGCGTCGCCGATCAGGACGTCTCCGGCGCCGTTGTTGACGACCGCATAATCTTCGATCAGGGCGTCGCGCCCCACTTCGAACCGCCGCCACGGAAAAACGTCGAGCCGCGCATGACGGCGGATCAGCGCACCCCGGCCCTTTTTGTGAACAAAAGGGTTTACGAACCAGCGCACCCAAAGCCGCGGACGCGGGTGTTTGTGAGGCGAAATCAACCCGATGACGAACTTTTTCAGCCGGGGATTGTCTTTGATTTTGTCAATCATAACCACAAAGATAGCAAACTTCTGCGATATACGTAACTCCGTTGTGCGAAATCCGGTGTGTTATGGCGCAGTTTTTGGCATATTTCCATAAAATTTCGGGCTTTTTTGTTTGAAAATTTGGCGGAATTGAATATATACGCTACTTTTGTTCCAGCGACACTTTTATCGGATGATCCGACTTTTTGAATTATGAAAAAAATTCTCCTTTTCGCCGCCGCTGCACTGAGCTTTGCAGGGTGTGCCGAAGATGCGCCGACTCCCGGACCGGCAGACGATGCCGGGAAATTCGCGGAGATGAGCGTCCCTTCCTCGTTCGGTTGGAAAACGACGGCTTCGGTCGCCTGTAATTTCACCGCTCCGCAACCCACCCGCGTATATGTGGCTGCCGAGCAGGGGGCCGAGCCTTTCGCTTCGTTTATGGTCGGCGGCGACGCCGATCCGGTGAAGCTCGACGTGCCGGCCGCGACGCGGACGCTCTATGTGAGCTGCCGGACCGAAAGCGGCGTTTCGCCGCAGGTGGCCGTTCCCGTGACTTCCGACGGCGCTTTCTGCTCTCTCGATCCGAAAGCGGCGAGCGGCACCCGCGCCGGAATCGGTAATGACGACGAAGCCAGCGTCGATGAGGGGCTGATCTACATCCCCGCCCGCAGGAACGGATGGGGCACGCTGATGTTCGAGGATCTCTGGCCCGCTTACGGCGACTTCGATTTCAACGATTTCGTCGTCAACTACAAGATCCAGCTCTACATGCAGAACAAGAACAAGGTCGATGCGATGCTGATCGGCGTCCGTGTGAAGGCGGTCGGCGGTTCCATTCCCTACGATTTGTGTCTTGCGATGAAGGGCGTCAAGGGCGGCGAGATTGACCAGATTGAACCCTACAACAGCAAAAACGCTCCCGAAGCGGAGTTGGTCGCGCTCAACTCTCCGAATTACGTCAAGGAGCCGGCGGTGCTGAAGTTCCTGAACATCCGTGAAAACGCCAACCGCCCTGCGGGTGCCGCCTATGTAAATACGGAGGAAGGCTATGAGATGCCCGAAGACCGGCTTGCCGAGGCTTCGTTCATGGTCTATTTCCGCAATTCGATCGCCATCGAGGATGTGGCTTTCGATACGTTCGATTTCTTCCTGACCCGCGACCGGGAATCGGACGGCCGCCGCATAGAGATCCCCCGGGGCGGTTTCGAGCCTACGCCCGCCGCGACGGCCGACTACAATGCGCTGGCCGGACAGAGCGCCTATACCGACAGAGCCGGCCGCTTCTACTATTCGAACGACGGGCTGGTCTGGGCGATCAATATTCCCTTCGACATTCAGCATGCCTACGAGAAGACCGATTTCCTGAAGGCTTATCCCCAAATGCTCGAATGGGCGCAGTCGGGCGGCGCGGTGGCGCAGGAGTGGTATCTGCACGGCGTGGAGAAGCACCTCGTGAAGAGAAAATAAGACCGTGAATACCGGAAACGGAAAAGGAAGGGCAACGCCCTTCCTTTTTTTATCGGCCGCTTCGGCCTGTTCCGCCCGCCGCTCCGCCGATTCGGGGCGGCGGGCGGGTTTGCGCTCTATCTGCCGAGCGATTCGTAAAGCGCCAGCAGCTGCCGGGCCGTCTGTTCCCAAGAGAAGAGTTTGACCCGTTCGAGTCCGTAGGCGACCTGTTCGGCGCGGAACGCCGGATCGGTTTCGAGGCGCAGCAGGGCGTCGGCGATCGCCGTCGGCGAAGTCGGATCGACGAGAATCGCTCCCGGACCGGCCACTTCGGGGATCGCCGAGGTGTTCGACGTCACCACGGGCGTGCCGCAGGCCATCGCTTCGAGCTGCGGAATTCCGAAACTCTCGCGCAGCGAGGTGTAGAGGAATGCCGATGCGCCGTTGTAGACGGCCGGGAGGTCGCCGTTGGGGATATACCCCGGCAGGCGGAGCATCCCGCGCAGTTCAGGCGCGCCGATCTCGCGCAGAATCTCCTCCGCAGCCTGCTCCCTCAGGTCGGCGACCAGCAGCGGCAGGGGTTTCTCCGAGCGGCGCACGTACTCGGCGTAGGCGCGCAGCGTGCCGGACGTGTTCTTCTTGGGGTCGGTGTTGCCCAGAAAGAAGATGTAGCCGGGATCGGAGAGGTATTTGCCGACGGTCCGCGCCACATCGTCCAGCGGCCGGAACCGTTCGTTGTAGCCGTTGTAGATGGCCGTGATCCGTTCGGGATCGAGACCGAGGGCCGTGCGGATGCGGTCGCATTCGAATTGCGAGACGGTGATGATCTTCCGGCACTTGGGCAGGATGCGCGGCACGACCAGCCGGCGGTAGATGCGTCCCAGCGACTGGTAGGACGACTTGTTGCGCGAAGCCTGCTTTTCGAGGAAGATGATGTCGTGCAGCGTCAGCACCAGCGGAGTGCGGCCCCATACGGGCGCCGTGTTGCTTGTGCAGTGCAGCAGGTCGGGTTTGACCCGCGCCACGGCGCGCGGCAGCGCCCACTGCTCCCAGAGCGGATAGGTCGGGCAGCGGAGCGTCTCGATGTGCATGTTGGGCGTCTCCTCCAGACAGCGGTCCCCGCCTTCGCCCGTGAAGATGAAGTATTCGTTTTTCGTGTCGATCTTCTGCAGGCAGCGGATGGTTTCGAGCGCCACGAAGTCCATGCCGTGTTTGTTGGGGCGGAAGATGCGCTGTGCCTCGATTGCTATTTTCATGGTTCGGTCGGGGTGTTGGCACCGGGAGCGTTGCCGCCAGCCCCGGTGTGTTCGGTGTGGATGAATTTGTCTTTGGTGCCCCGCAGGCGGAAAAGGTTGGCTGCGGTCAGCAGGAACAGTACGGGCATGCGGCGCAGGGCGCGGCCCAGCTGCCGGTCGGTCTGCTCGTCGGGGAGCGCCAGCGCCAGCGCGAAGAGCAGCAGGAGCAGTACGATCCACCATTTTATCGAGCCGAGGGGATCGAATACGGTCATCGCGATTGTCCAAAGCGGCACCAGCCCCATCAGCAGGATGCGCGGCGGCAGGCACCATTGCAGGAGTTTGTCGCAGTAGTCGAGGTTGCCCGCGGCGATTGCGCCCGGCAGTTGCCGGACGGCCGACCCCAGCGCGTAGAACTGCGCGGCGATCCATCTGCGCCGCTGGTTGTAGTAGGCGCCTTCGCCCTGCACCTTCTCGTCCAGCACGCGCAGGCCGTCGATGTAGTCGATGTAGATGCCCTGCCTGAGCAGCAGCGCTTCGAGTTCCTTGTCTTCGCCCGACGTGGTGCAGCGGGCGATGTTGTCGCGGAACCACTTGTATTCGAAGGCCATGCCTGAACCGATGAGCGCCGAGGAGAGTCCCAGCGCCACGTGTCCGCGGCGGAATATGGCGTTGTTGATCTCTTCGCTCGCCGCATCCAGCACGGCGGTGTCGGTGTCGCGGTTCTTGGCCGTGCGGTGGGTCTGTACGGCTTGCACGCCGCTGTCGAAGACGTCGTTGAGCCGGGCGATGAAATCTTCGCCGGCCAGATTGTCGGCGTCGAGGATCGTGACGGCTTCGGCGGCTTCGGGTCCCAGCTCTTCGACCGCGAAATTCAGCGCCTTGGCCTTGGAGCTGTTTTCGAAGGAGACCTCCAGCACGCGGATCGGCAGCGTGCGCAGTTCGGCGAGCGTTTCGGGTTTCAGCCGGTCGGCGATGACGACCACCTCGTGCAGCTGCGCGGGATACTCCTGCCGCAGGGCCGCCTGCGCCGTGCGGACGATCACCGCGTCGCTTTTGTAGGCGGGAATCAGCGTCACGAACTTCCGCCGGCGTTTGGCCTGCGGATAGTCGTCCATGTTTTTGCGCGTCGAGAAGAGCGCGAAGACGAAAAGATAGAGCACCGGAAGTCCCAGTACGAAGATGAAAATCCAGTCGGCTATGTTCAGAAGAGTCGTCATGCCTGCTTGTTTTTCAGGGTGAAGAAGTCGCGTACGCCCCGGCATACGGCTTTCGCGAGGTCGCCGCGCCGGTGCGCGAGCGCCGAGACGGCGTTTTTGGGCGCCGCTATGCAGAGCTGGTAGGCGACCGAAAGTAGCCGCGCGCCGCCCCTGAGGTTGCGCCATGCGAAGAGCAGCCGGTTGCGGGTCAGGCAGTAGCTCCGCAGGGGGCTTTGTTGGCCCGTGGTCGCGCTCTCCTTGTGGAATACCGTGCAGCGGGGATCGTATGCGATGCGCCGGCCCTGTTCGCGGATGCGTACCGACCAGTCCAGCTCCTCGTAATAGAGGAAGTAGACCTCCGGCATCGGTCCGGCTTTTTCGAGTGTTTCGCGCCGGACCATCATCGCCGCGCCGTGCGCATAGGGCGTGTCGTGCGGAGTGTCGTATCGCCCGTCGTCAGGTTCTCCGAAGCCGATCAGGGCGTTGCGCAGCGTGATGCGCGTCAGGGGCGTGTAGCCCGCGAACTGAATATGCTGCGGAGGAGCGAAAAACCGGATTTTCGGACAGACCGCGCCGATCGAGCGGTCGCCGTCGAGGGTTTCGCAGAGGTAGTGCAGGGTGTCCTCGGTGACTTCGGTGTCGTTGTTCAGCAGCAGCAGATAATCGCCCGTCGCCGCCGCGAATCCGAGGTTGTTGCCGCCGGCGAACCCTAAGTTGCGTTCGCTGCGCAGCACCTTGACGTCGGGGTAGCGTTCCCGCAGCGGGGCCGCCTCGTCGCGCGCTGAGCCGTTGTCCACGATCACGATCTCCAGCGGAGTCGTGACATGCCGCCGCAGCGAGTCGATCATCGCGCAGGTGAGGCCGTAGCCGTTGTAATTGACCGATATGACCGATATCCGCCTCTCCATCATTCGTAATTTACCCGCTGAGGGGGCCGTTGTGCCGCGATCGCCTTGTCGAGAATCTCCTTGCGCGAGAGTTCGCGGTCGAAGCGCGGCGCGAGGAAGATGAAGCCCATGCTCATGTAGAGGATGGCGCCTGTGGGTATCTGGCCCAGAATCTCGTTGGCATAGGCCATGACGACGATGCCGGAGATTCCGGCCGTGAGCGCCGCCGTGAATCCCCTGAGCTGCGTGTTCCGCAGCTTGAAGACCACCAGATAGGCTCCCCGCGCCAGTATGTAGAGCAGGATGCCGATGTGCAGCAGGATGCCCACGACACCCGTTTCGACCCAGATCATCACGAACCACGAGTCGGTCGGAATCTGTGACAGCGGCGCGGTCGGGGCGAAAGTCTTGGCTTTGCCGCCGCCGTGCCCCAAGCCTGCGCCGAAGGGTTTGTCCGCCATTATTTCGCGCAGTTTGGCCTGATTTTCAAGACGGACCTTGAACGACGGATCTTCCGAGTTGAAGGCGCTGCGCGCACGCCGGACCAAGGCGTTGCCCTGCCCGATCGAGGTGAACTTCAGGAAGACGAACGCCGCGATGACGAGCAGGACGCCCAGCACGATGACTTTGATGTTGCGCGACATCATGATGAAGGCCGTGTAGCCGACGAACGGCACGGCCAGCGCGCTGCGCGTGCCCGAAATCAGCATGCCGTAGCAGGCCGCGGCGGCGACCAGCAGCAGGTATATCTTCATCCACGGATTGCGGTAATAGAGCGCCGAGATCGAAAAGACGACCATCGAAAGTCCCATCGAGCCGCCGAAGTTGGCGGCGTCGCTGAAGAACGAGAAATACCGGACCCCGCTGTGGATGATGTGCGTCGAGCGTCCGCCGAGAACGAACAGCCAGTAGTTTTCGGCGGCGTTGAAGCCGAAGAACTTCTGGATGCAGGCTTTGCCCACGGCGATCAGCGTCAGGGCAGACCAGATGACGAGCATGTATTTCAGGTACTTGTATTCGTTCATCGTGAGCTGGGTGAGCACCACGATGAAGAAGAAGTAGAACGCCACGGACCTCACGGACGAGAACCATCCCGAAACCGAAACCGATTCGGGGTTCACCACTTCGAGCACGCAGTACGCCACCCAGATCGCCGCGACGACGGTCAGCCCGGAGCTGGCGCGCTTCCATTCGATGCGGTGCATCATGGCCTGCAGGCTTATTATCAGGATGTTGTAGAATATCAGCGCGTCGAGGATCATGCCGAACGGCAGGTCGTGGGCGTAACGGGTCAGCCCCATGATGAAGTAATTGATCACGAACAGTCCGAGCATCGCCAGCGCCGGATTGCGCAGCGTGACCCACAGGATGCAGAGTGCGGCGGGAATGGCGGCGACGACGGTTCCGGCGAGCAGTCCGTAGTTCAGGAAAGCCATGGCGACCACGGCCACGCCGCCGACGAGCATGCCCCCGACGATGAACCGGGGGATGCTGACGGGTGTGGTTATGCTGCCGTAGCGTTCCATTGCGGGCTTTTTTTTGAAGCGGATGGCGGTTTGCGTTTATTTGACGGCCGTGAATCCGAACTGGCTGATCTGGTAGCCCAGTCTGCGCATGCGGGTGTAGGGCGGCATCAGCCCCGTGAAGGACTGCACCACGTCGCGGCGCGCGCAGTTGAGACAGAGGGTCACGGGCGTGCGGCCCGCGAGTTTCTCGGTTTTCTCGAAAAGCAGCTGGTCCGTATCCTTCCACGTGCGGTTGGCCGGGGCGATGACGATGTTCAGCGCGGCGTTCCGCAGCAGCTCCTTGGGTACCGACTTGTCGGAGAAGGGCGGGTATTCCACCAGCACGACGTCGGCTTCGCAGAGCGGAAGGTCGCCCGGTCTGTCCTGCACGAAATCTTCGAGTTTTCCGGCGAGCAGGTAGGATTTCTGCTCGACGTCGAAGTCCTTGTTCCACGAGATCACGCGGACTTTCATGTCGGCTTCGCGCAGATAGGCGGCCACCTGTTCCGAAATCGTGCTCTTGCCGTCGCCGGCCTCGGTGCTCAGTATGTTGAGTATGTTGGGCCGTCGCGACGGCTCGAAGTAGTTGATCGCCGCGTTGCCGATATAGCGCGCCGCGATTTCGCGGTACTGCTTGGCGTAGCGCCGCTGTCCGAAACGCCCCTTTCCGGGGAAGGCTCCGATGACTCTGCCTCCGGTGATGCGCTCGGCGCGGACCTTGTCGCGCAGCGTGCGGTCGAGCAGCTCCAGCAGGATGAAGAATCCCAGCACGAAGAGGAACGTGGCGAGGAACGCCGCGGCCACGACCAGTTTGCGCTTGTTCGGCTCGGCGTTGATCGGGAGCACCGGCGGATTGATGATCTTGAGCGTCGCCGAGGTCATCTGCAGGTTCTTCTGCCGCAGGCGGGCCGTGTTGAGGGCCGTGAGGATCGAGAGGTACGACTGCTCCGAGAAGTTGATCTCGCGGCCTTTGCGCTTGAGCGTCGAACCCACGGGCGAGAAGTGGGTGTACTTGTCGTCGAGTTCGGTCTTGCGCAGCTTCATGACCGCCAGCTCGGCCCGCGATTTCTCGGCGAGCAGTACGGCGGCGAGCCATTCCGCTACGATCGAGTTGGTCGAAAGCCCCTCTTTGGTGTACTGCTGGCTGGCGATGTTGGTCGTAATCTCCTGCAGGTTGCGGGTCTCCTCGGCCAGTTTCCTGCGCAGGTCGCCCGTATCGCTGCGGCTGGCCGCTATGCTCGGACGGTCGGAGAGCGTCTCGCCGCTCTCGGTGGGCGTAGGCTGGAAGGCCTCGGCCGCCGAAAGGCGCGAGTAGAGACTGCCGATCGTATGGAGCTTCTCGATGAACTGCGCGTTGTTGTGGAAGGTCTGCAACCCTTCGAGCTGCTCTTCGATCGACTTGCGCAGTTTCTCGGCGCTCTCGAAGTTGAGCAGGATCTCCTCGTAACGCAGTTCGTAGTCGCGCGAAAGGGCGGCGATATGCTTGGTCTGCTCGTCGTAGTTGATCACCTTGTGCTCGACGTTGTAGTCGCGCAGCGAATCCTCCAGCTCGCGCAGGTTCTTGCCTACGCGGGCCAGTTCGGACTCGAAGTAGGCGATCACGTTGTTCGTCTCGCCGAAGCGCAGGTCGCGGTACTGCCTGACGAATTCGTCGTTGAGGATCACCAGCGTGTTGTAGACGATGTACGGGTCGTCGTTCTCGTAGCTGATTTCGAGCATGTCGCTGCTGGTGATGCGCTTGACCTTGATCTGGCTCAGCGCCTGATAGCTGTAGTAGGGCGGGTTCCAGTGGAACATGCCGTATACGTGGTTGTCGTGGTCGGCCTCTTCGAATCTGCGCAGGTTTTCGAGCGTCTTCTCCTCGGAGGTGCGGTCCACGAGGTCCATGACCTCTTTTGGGGTCCGGTTCAGCAGGTACCGGGAGGTGCGGGCCGTCAGGTACTGGTTGTCGTTGTCCGGATCGAGGTGCGTGAGTCCCTGCGCGTAAAGGCGCATCGAGACGTTCTTGAGCGTGGTCTGCGACAGGATGATGTTGATCAGGTTGTCCATCGCGTTGTTGATGATGTTCCAGTCCTGACGCGTGCCTTCGGTGGTGGTGATGTCGTAGCCCGAAACGATGCCCGTGTAGACGGTCGTCATGGACTTGTAGTTGCGGGGCTGGGCGCCCATTTTGAAGAAGACGGCCAGCGCCACGATTATCGGAGCGAGGATCAGCCACCATTTGATGCGGTAGAGAAACCGGGCGGTATAAGCGATGTAATTCATGGACTATTCGGTTTTAGGGGCTTGGGCGTCGGTTGCGGGGGCCGGTTGGCTGATGATCGGGGTCCGGGTGAGCACTTCGAGCGTCAGCAGGGCGTTGTTCAGGCTCCGGCGGACCTCCTCATACTCGCGGATGGCCACGTTTTCGATGTTTTTCTGGCGGCTCAGCGTCTGGGCGTCGAGTTTGCCGTTGATGAAGTCGGCTTCGCTCAGGCGGTACTGCGCCTGCGCCGTGACCATGGCTTCGACGGCGCTCCGCAGGACCGAAAGCTGCTGGACGGCCAGCGTGTATTGCTGGATGACCTTGATGCGCTGCTCTTCGAGCCAGCGCTCCGTGTCCAGCTCGACCTGTTCGATGCGCCTTTTCTGCTGTTTGATCTTGTTGCGGCGGTTGAATATCTCGTCGATCGGCAGCGAGAACGACGCTCCGACGTTCCACCAGCTCTGCTCGCGGCCCGTGGTGGTCGTGGTCCAGATCTGGTTGCTGTTGTCCTGATAGTTCTGGTTGTAGATGTCCGACGAACCGTAATTGTAGTTGGCGTTGAGCTTGAAGTAGTGCTGCCAGTTGCGGCGCACGTTCTTCAGTTCGCGCTCCTGTATCTCGACGGCTTTGTTGTAATACTCCACCTGCGGCGTGTTGCGCGCGTTTTCGAGCAGCTGGTGCAGCGGCGGCAGCTGCAGGCTGATGTAGTCGTCGGGCGAAAGCCGCTGCAGGTCGCTGTATCCGAATTCGAAGTCGGGGGAGTTGCCTTGTGCCGTCGCGGCGACGGCCGTCAGCAGCAGCCATAGTGTGAAGACCGCTCTTTTCATAGTTGCTGTTTTTATACGTTTTCTTTCTGTATGAACGCCGTGAATGTGCGCAGAATTATCTTCAGGTCGAACCACGGCGACATTTTGCGGGCGTACTCGATGTCGAGCTGCTTGCGCTGTTCGGGCGAGAGTTTGCCCGCCTGTCCGCGTTTCTCGACCTGCCACAGGCCCGTGAGGCCTGAGGGGCACATGAAACGTTCGATATATTCGTCGCTCGTGAGGCGTTCGGCTTCGTAGAGCGGCAGCGGGCGGTTGCCCACCACCGACATGTCGCCCCGCAGGATGTTGAAGAGCTGCGGCAGCTCGTCGATGCTGTATTTGCGCAGGAAGCGGCCCAGACGGGTGATGCGGGGATCGTTCTCGATCTTCACGAAGGCGTTTTCCTGTTCGGTCTCGACCTTGTGGTGGTGGGTCTCTTCGGCGATCACGAAGTCGTCCGCATACAGCATCCCGTTTTGGGTGTCTTCCAGCAGTCTGCGCATCTCTTCTTCGCCGAGGACCATTTTCCCCGAATCGGCCTCCTGCGGCTGGGCGGCGTACTGGTTCAGTTCGCCCAGCTCTTTGAGCCGCCGGTCGGCGTCGGTGCGCATCGAGCGGAATTTCAGGAAGTCGAAAATCCGGTAGTTGCTGCCGACGCGCTTCGATTTGTAGACCACCGGTCCGGGGCTGTCGAGTTTGATGGCTGCCGCCACGACGATCAGCAGCGGCGAGAGCAGGAGGATCGCCGAGAGCGATGCCGCGATGTCGAAGGTCCGTTTCCAGAGCGGCATGCGGAAAATCTGCACTTCGGGGCTGTTCTGCGCGACGGGCTTGTGCGTGAAGGCGTAGTCGCCCATGAATTGCAGCATGCGCAGGAAATCCTTCCGCGGCATGTCTCCCGCAATGGCGCTGTTCACCCCTGCGCGCAGGTATTCGCGGCGTTCCCTTTCGGTCAGTTCCCGCGAGGTGATGAGCACGATGCCCCCGCCCGGCCACGAATTGAGGAGCCGGATATCGGAGAGGTCGGCGGCCGGGTCGCGCTGTTCGTAGAGGATGAACGCATGATCCGTCCTGAGCGACGTCAGCGTGCGCATCGCCGAGCCGATGTCCCCCACGACGTACATCCTGCCTTCGACCATTTCCGAGAAGCGGGCCGTGTGGCTGCCTTTGCCTTTGATGTAGATGACGGGGTATTTCAATCGAGAATCTTTTTAATGCGTATTTTGAGCTCCTGCGGGTTGAACGGTTTGACGATGTAGTCCTCCGCGCCCTCTTCCAGCAGGCGGATGCGTTCCGAGGTGCTGTCCTCGCTCGAAAGCATCACGACCGGGATCTGCTTGAACAATTCGTTGTGTTTGAGGTATTCCAGAAATTCGTCGCCGCGCATTTCGGGCATGCGGATGTCCGAGATGATCAGGTCCGGCATGTGGCCGGCGAGCAGCCGTTTGATGGCGTGCAGCGGATTCTGCACGTAATGGCAGTCGTAATCCGCTTGGAGGTATGCGTAAAGAATTTTGGCGATCTGCTCCTTGTCGTCTACGATCAGTATTTGTTTCTTGTTCATGTCGGTTCGTTCGTTGCCGTGGGTGTGTCGCAGCTATGTCTCTCCGCTTCCGGTGCGTGCCGCAGGGGGCATGCGGGCCGCCTGCGGAGGGTCTGGCCTGAGTTTCGACAGTAAATGTAGTAAATATTCGCTATGAGTCACTTTTTTCCCGTTGCAAATATCGGAAAAATATTTGTCATTCTAAACTTTTGAGGTAATTTATAACGCAAAAACGCCCGGCTTCTCCTGCTCCGGGACTGCGATGATATTAATTTTTTCCGGAAATACTATGGTGTTAATCAAAAAAAAATGGTAGTTTTGTGCAATTGTCCGGGCTTCCCACGGCCGGACGGTTTTGTTAAACCGATGAAGCGATGGAGTGTAACGAATGCGTAAATTCCGACGACGGCCGTCCCCGGTTACTCGTTGCCGAGGATAATCCGAGTAATTTCAAACTGGTAGAAGTGCTGCTGCGTCGTGATTACGAACTGGTGCATGCATGGGACGGCCGGCAGGCCGTCGATATGTTCGCCGAAGTACACCCCGATCTGGTATTGATGGATATCAACATGCCCGTCATGGACGGTTATGACGCGCTGCGGCTTATCCGCGAGCGTGCTCCCGACATTCCCGTTATTGCACTTACGGCCTATGCTTTCGAAACCGATCGTCAGCGTATGTTTCAGGCCGGATTCAACGAATGCTTGGCCAAGCCGCTGCGTGCGGACGAGCTTCGCAGCCGTATCGCTTCGCTGCTTTCGCGGTAAAAGAAAAAACTATGACCGGTAATCGAGCGATAAAACACTGGACGCTGCTGCTCCTGAGTTGCTGCATTCTGCTGCCCTCGCTGCTTCGGGCCGAGGAGGCCCGCGGACGGGAGAGCATTCTGATCATTTCGTCCTACAATCCCGACACGCGCCGCATGTCGAGTTTCATCACGGAATTCGAACGGCAGGTCGTGGCGTCGGGCGTGCCGTGCGATATTTACGTCGAGACGCTCGAATGCAAGAGCATCAACGACGCGCCCCTCTGGATTTCGCAGACCGACAACCTGATAACCCGTTACGAATCCAAAGGGGGCCTGCGGGCCATTGTGCTGCTGGGGCAGGAGGCGTGGGCGTCGTTCGTCTCGCTGGGACGCATTCCCAAGGAGGTGATGTGCTTCAGCTGTTTCGTCAGTTCGAACGGCATCGTGCTGCCGCCGCCGGCCGACAGCACCGGCGTCTGGATGCCCCCGTCGATCAACTATATGAATATGGTGGACAGCCTGCACAACGTGGGCGGCCTGCTCAACAAATACGACGTGCGACGCAACATCGAGCTGATCCGTACGCTCTATCCCGAAGTCGAGAACATCGCCTTTATTTCGGACAACACCTACGGCGGCATCTCGTTGCAGGCGCTCGTGCGTGAGGAGATGGAGAATTATCCCGACCTGAATCTGGTGCTGGTGGACAGCCGTGACGGCGACGAGGCTTCGCATGCGGCCTATGCGTCGCTTCCGCCCCGGTCGGCCGTGATGCTCGGCACGTGGCGCGTGGGCAGCGACGGCGAATACCTCATGCAGCGTTCGCTCAACGATCTGGTGCAGCTCAATCCCCGTCTCCCGGTCTTCTCGATCACTCAGACGGGCATCGGCGACGTGGCCGTGGGCGGTTTCGTCCCCAACTACGAGAACGGCGCCAACGTCATTGCGGCCCAGATCAAGGAGTATTATAAGACCGGCAGCATGGAAGGTGCGCATTTCCATCTTTCGGACGGCGGGTACGTCTTCGACTCGCGCAAGCTCAAGGAGCTGAAGATCGCCGAGTACGCTTTGCCGAAAGGCAGCGTTATCGAGGATACGGTGGCTGCCAAACTCTCGAAATATTCGCACTATATCGAGCTGCTCGTGGTCGGAATCGTACTGTTGGTGCTGCTGCTGATCTTCGTGGCCTTCCTGTTCCTGCGTACGCGGCGTCTGAAGCGCACGCTCGAAGAGCGCGAAGGCCAGCTGGTGATCGCCCGCGAGAAAGCCGAGGAGTCCGATATGCTCAAGTCGGCCTTTCTGGCCAACATGAGTCACGAGATACGTACTCCGCTGAACGCCATCGTCGGCTTCTCGTCGCTCATGCAGGGCGAGGAACTCTCGCAGGAGGAGCGCGCCGAATACTGCGCCATCGTGGTCAACAATTCCGAAATGCTGCTGACGCTGCTGAACGACATTCTCGACATTTCGTCGCTCGAATGCGGTAAGATCAGGTTCAACTACTCTGCGGAGGAGATCGTGCAGATTTGTCAGCATATCCTCATGACCACGGCCCATACCCGTCAGCCGGGGGTCGAGGGGCGTCTCGAATGCGCCGTCGATTCGTACATGCTCACCACCGACGTCCACCGCCTGTCTCAGATACTGATCAACCTGCTGACCAATGCGGCGAAGTTCACCTCCGAAGGCAGCATCACCCTCGGCGTGGAGATATGCCCCGAACAGAACGAGGTGCTTTTCTCGGTGACCGACACCGGCCCCGGCATTCCGCTCGACAAGCAGGAGATGGTCTTCAACCGTTTCGAGAAACTCGACGGCAACAAGAAGAAGGGTACCGGACTGGGACTGGCCATCTGCCGTCAGATCGCCATGATCTTCGGCGGCCGCATCTGGGTCGATCCGACCTATACGGGCGGCGCCCGCTTTATCTTCGCCCATCCCATCGGACTCCGGCTCCCAGAGGATCGGGAGCACCGTGAGGGGGGGGGATTTGAGCCTTCGGGAGGCGTCAAAACCCTCCGTGTAGCCGATGACGGCAGTCTGGTTCGAACCCGTCGGTAAGCCGTCAAAAGGGCCGCGGCGGCAGTCGCTTCCGCCCGAAATGTAATCTGAAAGGACCCCCGGAGGGTCCTTTTTCTATGGCAGGGTGTGCGTCCGGAGTTGCGGTGCGCCCGGAATGTGCCCGGCAGGGCCTCTGCGCAGGGATTTTCGGGCCGTTCTCCGGGCCGGGCGTTGGGGAATTATTCCACAGCCGTGTGGAATAATTCTACACAATTTTGCATATCTTTGAGCCGCATTTGGACGGTATTTTGCTGCTAATAAATGTTTTAAACATACGGGTGCATCTTGGCGCAAGGATTGGACGTTTGCTCTGTACCCTCATTTTATATACACTCTATGAAATTTGACAAGTTGAAACCCGATTTGCAGAACCTGAATCTGGCCGGCGTGAAGAAGGCAGCTTCGCGTGCGGCCCGTGTCCGCGTGAAGCTGAGCCGCAGGCAGTGGATTGCGATAGCCTGCACCGCGATCGTCGCGGGCCTGCTGCTCGCTCTGCTGCTCCGGCCGCGGCCGGCGTCGGTCACGCTTCCGGTCGTGGCCGTGGAACCCGTCACCACAGAGGACGTCAATATTTACGGCGATTACGTGGGCCGCATCCGCGCCCAGCAGTTCGTCGAAATCCGTGCCCGTGTCGAGGGCTACCTCGAAAAGATGCTTTTCGCCGAAGGCACCTATATCAAGAAAGGGCAGACGCTTTTCGTGATCGACCCGCTCGTGTACCGGGCGCGTGTCGATAAGGCCAAGGCGCAGCTCAACAAGGCGCGCGCGCAGGCCCTCAAGGCCAAGCGCGACCTCGACCGTATCCGTCCGCTCTACCAGCAGAGCGCGGCCAGCCAGCTCGAACTGGACAACGCCATCGCTTCGTACGAGAGCGCCGCGGCCGACGTGGTGGTGGGCGAGGCCGACCTCACGCAGGCCGAAATGACGCTGGGCTATACCAATGTCAAGTCGCCCATCGCGGGGTATATCTCCGAGCGCAACGCCGACATTGGAACGCTCGTGGGGCCGAACGGCAAATCGCTGCTGGCGACGGTGGTGAAGAGCGATACGGTGCGCGTCGATTTCAGCATGACGGCGCTGGACTACCTGCGCAGCAAAGCCCGCAACGTCAATCTCGGACACCGCGATACGGCCCGTAAATGGGACCCCTATATCACCGTGACGCTGGCCGACGGCTCCGAATACCCCTACCGGGGACTGGTCGATTTCGCCGATCCGCAGGTCGATCCCCAGACGGGTACCTTCTCCGTCCGCGCCGAGATGTCCAATCCCGACCATATTCTGCTGCCGGGCCAGTTCACCAAGGTGCGGCTGCTGCTCGACGTGCGTGAGGACGCCGTGGTCGTGCCGTCGAAGGCCGTGGTGATCGAGAAGGGCGGGGCCTACATCTTCGTGGTGCGTCCCGATAGCATCGTCGAGAAGCGTTTTATCGAAACGGGACCCGAAATCGGACAGAACATCGTCGTCGAGCGCGGACTGGTGTCGGGCGAAGACATCGTCGTGGAGGGATACCACAAGCTCCAGCACGGCATGAAAGTCGAACCGGTCGTTACGCGGCGCGAGGAGGAGACCGAAAATCAGCAGTAACCTATGAAAGCGGACTTTTTTATCGACCGGCCCGTCTTTTCGACGGTGCTGTCCATCATCATCGTGATCGTCGGCGGCATCGGCCTCGCCCTGCTGCCCGTCGATCAGTACCCTCAGATCGTGCCGCCCGTGGTCCGCATCTCGGCCTCCTATCCGGGCGCCGACGCGCAGACCGTGACGCAGGCCGTGGCCACGCCCATCGAGCAGGAGCTGAACGGCACGCCCGGCATGATCTACATGGAGTCGTCAAGCTCCAATTCGGGCGGTTTTTCCGCCACGGTGACCTTCGATATCTCGACCGATCCCGATCTGGCGGCCGTGGACATCCAGAACCGTCTGAAGAAGGCCGAAGCGCGTCTTCCGGCCGAGGTGGTACAGAACGGCATCTCGGTCGAGAAGCAGGCGGCCAGCAAGCTGATGACCATCACGCTGCTGTCATCCGACCCCAAGTTCGACGAAATCTACCTGAGCAACTACGCCACGCTCAACGTGCTGGACATGCTGCGCCGCGTGCCCGGCGTGGGCAGCGTCTCGAACGTCGGCAGCCGCTATTACGCCATGCAGATATGGGTCATGCCCGACAAGCTGGCCGACCTCGGCCTGACGGTCAAGGATTTGCAGAACGCGCTCAAAGACCAGAACCGCGAATCGGCGGCCGGTGTGCTGGGGCAGGCTCCCATGAACGGCATCGACGTGACGATTCCGATCACGGCGCAGGGCCGTCTGTCATCGGTCAGCGAATTCGAGGATATCGTCGTGCGGGCCAATCCTGACGGTTCGATCATCCGTCTGAAGGACGTGGCGCGCATTTCGCTCGAAGCCTCCTCCTACAGCACCGAGAGCGGTATCAACGGCGGGAACGCCGCCGTCTTGAATATCAACATGCTTCCCGGCGCCAACGCCATGGAGGTCGCCGCTTCGGTCAAGAAGGTCATGGAGGAGATCCGTGCGAATTTCCCGGAGGGAATCAGCTATGAGATTCCGTTCGACATGACCACCTACATTTCCGAGTCGATCCACCACGTCTACCGGACGCTTTTCGAAGCGCTGCTGCTGGTGATTCTGGTGGTCTTCCTTTCGCTCCAGAGCTGGCGCGCGACGCTCATCCCGATTGTGGCGGTGCCCATTTCGCTGATCGGCACCTTCGGCGTGATGCTCGTCTTCGGCTTCTCGCTCAACATGCTGACGCTGCTGGGACTGATTCTCGCCATCGGCATCGTGGTGGACGACGCCATCGTGGTGGTCGAGAACGTGGACCGCATCATGAACGAAGAGCGCCTTTCGCCGTACGAGGCGACCAAAAAGGCGATGGGCAGCCTGAGCGGCGCCCTGATCGCCATGTCGCTCGTGTTGTGCGCCGTGTTCGTCCCGGTGAGCTTCCTTGCGGGAATCACGGGCCAGCTCTACCGCCAGTTCACCATTACGATCGCCGTGTCGGTGATCATTTCGACGGTCGTGGCGCTGACGCTCAGCCCCGTGATGTGTTCGCTTTTCCTCAAACCCGAAAGCGGGGAGAAGAAAAACCGGATTTTCCGCCGCATCAATCTCGGACTGGCGACGGGCAACAGATTCTACGGCCGGATGATTCGAGGGGCGCTGAAGCACTCGCGGCGCATGCTGGCCGCCTTCGGCATCGTGCTGGTCGGCATCTGGCTGATGAACCGTCTGGTGCCCCAGAGCTTCATGCCGCAGGAGGATCAGGGCTATTTCACCGTGGAGCTGGAGCTGCCCGAAGGGGCGACTATCGAGCGTACGCGCGAGGTGACCGATCGGGCCGTCGAGTTTCTGATGAACGATCCCGACGTGGAGTACGTGCTCAACGTGACGGGTTCGAGTCCCCGCGTGGGCACCAATCAGGCGCGCAGCCAGCTGACCGTGATCCTCAAACCGTGGGGCGACCGCGATTCGGACGGCCTGAGCGAGGTGATGCAGCGCGTGCGCGCCGAGATGTCGCGCTATCCCGAAAGCCGGGTCTACCTGTCGCGTCCGGCCGTGATTCCCGGTCTGGGCAATTCGGGCGGTTTCGAGATGGTGCTCGAAGCGCGCGGCAATACGACCTACGCCGAGCTGCAGCGCGCCGTCGATACGCTGATGTACTATGCCGCGCAGCGGCCCGAACTCACGGGGCTTTCGTCGTCGATGCAGGGCGATATCCCGCAGCTCTATTTCGACGTGGACCGCGACAAGGCGCAACTGCTGGGCGTTTCGATGTCGGACATTTTCTCCACGATGAAGGCCTTTACGGGGTCGATCTACGTCAATGACTTCAACATGTTCAACCGCATCTACCGCGTTTACATTCAGGCCGAGGCTCCCTACCGTGCCCAGCGCGACAACCTGAACCTCTTCTTCGTGCGCGGGGCGGGCGGGGTGATGATTCCCATCACGGCGCTCGGCACGACGCATTATACGACGGGTGCGGGCAACATCAAGCGCTTCAACATGTTCAACTCGGCGACCATTTCGGGCGAAGCGGCCCACGGCTACAGTTCGGGGCAGGCGATGGACGTGCTGGAGAGCATTGTCCGCAAGCACCTCCCGGCATCGGTCGGCGTCGAGTGGAGCGGACTCTCCTATCAGGAGAAGCACGTGGGCGGACAGACCGGGCTGGTGCTGGCGCTGGCCTTCCTCTTCGTCTTCCTGTTCCTCGCCGCGCAGTACGAAAGCTGGTCGGTGCCCGTGGCGGTCATCCTGTCGCTTCCCGTGGCCGGCATCGGCGCCTATCTGGGCATCTGGATCTGCGGGCTGGAGAACAACATCTATTTCCAGATCGGACTGGTGATGCTCGTGGGGCTGGTGGCCAAGAACGCCATCCTGATCGTCGAATTCGCCAAGGAGGAGATCGAGAAGGGACGCGACGCCGTCTCTGCGGCCCTTACCGCGGCGCATCTGCGCTTCCGCCCGATCGTGATGACCTCGCTGGCCTTCATCCTCGGCCTGCTGCCGCTGGTCTTCGCTTCGGGACCGGGTTCGGCCAGCCGTCAGGGCATCGGCACGGGCGTCTTCTTCGGCATGCTGGTCGCCATTACCGTCGGCATTGTCTTCGTGCCCTTCTTCTTCGTGTGGATTTACAGGATCAAAGCAAAACTGAAACGATGAAACGACTTACGATAATCATTCTGCTGGCCGCAGCGGCCGGAATGGTCTCCTGCTCGGCCGTGCGGCACTGCAAGGCGCCCGACGTCGATCTGCCGGAGCGCATCGCCGGGGAGGATTCCGACTCCCTGACCGTTGCCGACGTGCAGTGGTGGCGGTTCTACGGCGATTCGACCCTCTGCCGGATCATCGAACGCACGCTGGACAACAACCGGGACATGCTCGCGGCCGCCGCGCGCGTGGAGCGCCTGCGGGAGCTGTACCGGGTGAGCCGGGCCGAACGCCTGCCGTCGGTTACGGGAACCGCTTACGGCGACTACGAGACCAACGACTACGCCGGTGAAAAATCGAGCCGCGACCCCGAATTCGGGGCCAAAGTCACGCTCAGCTGGGAGCTGGATTTGTGGGGCAACCTGCGCTGGGCCAAACGCAAAGGGGGCGCCGAATACCTCGCTTCGGTCGAGGACCGGCGGGCGATGCGCATGACGCTGGTGGCGTCCGTCGCCGCGGCCTACTTCAACCTCATCGCGCTGGATAACGAGCTGTCGATCGTGCGGCGTACGCTCATTACGCGCAGCGAGGGACTCTATCAGGTGCAGCTGCGGTTCGAGGGCGGTCTCACCTCCGAAATGGTCTATCAGCAGGCGAAGGTGGAGTACGCCTCGACGGCCGCGCTGATTCCGGACCTCGAACGCAAAATCAAGATCATGGAGAACGGCATCCTGCTGCTCATGGGTGAAAATCCCGACCGGCGGGTGGTGCGCGGCAAGATGAATACCGATGCCGAATTCGCTGACAGCCTGCCCGTCGGACTGCCCTCTGGGCTGTTGCAGCGCCGTCCCGACGTCCGTTCTTCCGAGCAGCGGCTCCGTTCGGCGATGGCTTCGGCGGGCATGGCCTACGCCGACCGGTTTCCGCGCCTGACGTTCAATCTGACGGGCGGTCTCGAAAACGACGACCTGAGCGGATTTTTCCGTTCGCCTTTCTCGTATGTCGCCGGGACGCTCGCTTCGCCGATCTTCGGTTTCGGCCGCAAGCAGGCCCGCTACCGCGCCGCGCTGGCGGCTTACGACGAAGCGCGTCTGGCCTACGAGCAGAAAGTCCTGACGGTCTTCAAGGAGGCCGACGACGCCGTGGTCACCTATCGCAGCGCCCGCAAAACGGCGGCCTTGAAGCTGAACCTGCGCGATGCGGCGAGCAAATACGTCGAACTGGCGCACCTGCAATACCGTGCCGGAAGCACCAATTACATCGACGTGCTGGACGCCCAGCGGCGCTATTTCGACGCCCAGATCGGCCTGAGCAACTCCGTGCGCGACGAGCATCTGGCGCTGGTGCAGCTCTACAAGGCGTTGGGCGGCGGCTGGACCGAATGACTTGGCGTTACGGATATGGACGAGGGGCGTAGTCATAGACCTGCGCCCCTTCGTCTGTTTTCTGTCGTATCACCGGTGTTTTCCGGTCTGCAGCCGGTCGTGTCCCGCGATCGGCCATGTGCTCCATAGCCGGTCATACGCTCCGGGATTCGCCGGCCTTGGGCATCGAAAAAGCCGCAGGAACCTGTCGAAACAGACTCCTGCGGCCGGATTGTGGAATTATATTCCCGGCTTAGAACCGTCTTTTGCCGTAACCGTCGCGGTTGTAGCCACCGCCGCCGCGGTTGCCTCCGTAACCGCCGCCGTTGCCGTGTTCGGTCTTGGGGCGGGCTACGTTTACGATGATCGTCATGCCCTCGAAATCGGTGCCGTTCAGGGCGTCGATGGCGCTCTGACCTTGGCCCTCGTCGGGCATCTCGACAAAGCCGAAACCGCGCGAACGTCCGGTCTCCCGGTCTGTGATGATGTTAGCCGAAGATACCTCTCCGTACTGTGCGAAAAGTGCCTGCAAACTCTCGCCTGTCGTGCGGAAGTTCAGTTTTGAAACGTAAATGTTCATCTGTCTTTTGATTATGTGAAATGATGCTTGTTTATTTTGCGTATGCTATGTTGACCGCATTGAGTCCCCGCTGACCGCGTTCCGTCTCGAAGGTCACCAGTGCGCCTTCGGCGATGTCGGCCGGTGCGTTGCTGATGTGGAAGAAATATTTCTCCGTACTGTCGAGGTCCTTGATGAAACCGTAGCCTTTGTCGGTGTTGAAATGTTCCACGCGTCCCCGCAGTGCGACCGGCTCCTGCTCCTCCTTCTTGGGGACGGATACCGCGATGGTCTCCGCATCGACCTTCGGTTTGCTGCTCATGTCGGGCGGCGTGTCGGTAATCATGCCGTTCGCATCGACATACGCGATCATGTCGTCGAGCGAGCTGCCGCCCCTGTTGGCTTTGCGTTCCTCTTTGCGCTGTTGCTTCTCTAACTTCTTGCCTTGTTTTTTCTTCTCTAATTCTCTTTTGCTGAATGAAATCGCCATTAATTATATGATTAAAATGTGTTTGTTCCAAGCTTTCGCCGCCGTTGCCGCACGCCGCCGGATATGCTCCGTGCCGCGCTGCTGCTGGAGAGAGTCGGTATTCGAACAAAAAAAGTCGGTTTTGAAGGCTGAATCAGCGATGGAGAAGACCTGCTAAAGATAAGCGGGACAGTGCATTGCCAAGAAAGTTACAATATGAACTCGATTGTCCGGGTTGCCAAAGATAGGCATTATAATCGGAATATCTGCATTTATTTGCAGATATTTCGCTGCCGGTGCATTTCGGCGCTTTGGGCGGGACTTATCCGATAAAAAAAAAGCCACCGCGAAAGCGGTGGCTTGAGCCGAAACCGGAAATCGAACCGTAAATAGTAACGGCTGTATATCAATTTATTGCAAAAGAACTCGTTGCTTTGTACCACACTTTGGCAAGGGCCGAAAAGCGTCGGTTTGCGTGCCTGTATTCTGGCGTTTCAATATGATGCAAAGATAAGTGTTAGTAATGAATAAAACAATAATCGTTTGTGATGCAAGAGTTGAATGGATGTGAGACGATGTTTTAATAAAAATCATTATATTTGTTAACTTAATATAGTTAAACATACTATGCCCCCAAAAAGAAAAATTGGTGTTTTAACTCGGTCTGAAATTATTGCTGAGAATGTTGTTACATCAGACACGATTGATGAAAAGTCGATTAAATCGGCAAGCTACGATTTGCGCTTAGGAAATGAATACTATCTTCCAAGTGATAATAATGCCTCGACTTCAATAAAATTTGGTATTCGTAAATGTTCGGACTCAAACGATGTTTTGTGTTTAAAGCCTTTTTCATCCATCGTTTTTTCCACCGAAGAGATTTTATCTCTTCCCGGTAATATTGTCGGGCGGTTTGATATGAGGATTGCATTTGCGATGCAGGGATTGGTACTTCAAGTCGGGCCTCAGGTAGAACCTAATTATAAAGGGCGATTGTTTGGTTTATTGTTGAATTTTTCAGACAAAGAAGTTCATATACCAAGATATGCTAGACTTTTATCGATTGAGTTTAACTATTTGTTTTGTAATGTTATAGAGACAGGAGGCAGAAAGAATCACTGCTCACTACTGGAATTTTTGGAAGGAAAACCATATGTAAAAGGCACTCTTGAAGCGTTTCTTACTAGAATCAATAGAACGTATAATGACACAGTGGAAATCCATGGTGAGATGGAAAGGACTTTGAGGGAATTGGAGTTGAAAAGGGATAAAATTAGGAGCTTTAATATAACTCTAATTTTATCTGTAATAGCAATATTGCTTACACTTTTGATTCCTTTCTTGACTGTATATATAACTAAGCAAACAATAGATAAAGACGATTATCCGTTTGAACGAATTATAAATCTTGAAAGAGAAAAAGACTCTTTGAAATCTGTAAATGGGAAACTGAAAGAAGACTTACTCTATATTGACCATAAAATAGATTCCCTAAATAAAAATTATGAGGATCAATTACAAAAGTTTTCTGAAAAAGAGATGAAGAAAAATGAGAAATAGTAAAGTAATATTTATTGGTGCTGGTGTTGGCAACCTGTTGGCTGCGAATTATCTGCTGCGGCATGGAGTTAAGGATTTTGTCATTCTTGAAAAAGGTAAAGATTTAAAACAAAGATCGTGTCCATGTAGTGAGAAATATCATTGTCAGAATTGTTCTATTTGTAGTGTTACAGATGGAGTTGGTGGGGCTAATGCATTGAATGGAAATAAAATTTGCCATTTCCCTGCAAGTTCTGGTGTAGTTGATTTTGTGGGTGAAGATATGGTAAAACCTGCTTTGAATTTTATTAGTTCATTTTCAAGTATTATCAGCAAAGAACATCATGAAAGGAAACAGGGCGAAAATCATCTTAAGTATTATCAGTCAGATATTTTAATAAGATCTGATTTTGCTGATTTAATCCATAATTTAACAAAGGATATTAGTGATTATATTCAGAGAGGTGTTGAGGTACTTAAAGTATCTACTCTGTCGAAAGAGCATTTTAGAGTGCACACTCAGTCTGAAATATATGAAACCAATAATATTGTTTTTGGAACAGGTCGCTCGTCATATTCTTTTTTGTCGCAATATCTGTTGGAGAATAAATATGAATGCAGGCAGTTGTCGCAAGATGTCGGAATTAGGATTGAGGGGCCAAGAAAATTATTTTCATCGAAATATTATTATCAGGTAGATCCTAAGTTGAAATTTGTATATTCAAATGGAATAGGACGAACTTTCTGTGCTCATAATCAAGGCTTAGTTGTTCCTGTTAAAATGGGAGATTCATATTATGCAGATGGTGCATTTGGTAATCTATCTTCTGAGTTTAATAATATTGCATTGATGGTAAGAAGCAATTTGCCATTGACTGGGGCGAGATTGGAGAAATGGGCAAAACAAATCAATAACTCATCTTCGAATGGATTGCTTCTGGGGGTAGTTCGTGTAACTAGTCCTAAAGAAACTATATGTCAGATTTTCAAAGTTATTAATGTATTTCCCTCTTCTGTTCATGCAGATTTATTTGAAAGATTATTGAATGATTTATTTATTGGAGAACAATCTATTCTTGATTTTAGCAATTCTACTGGTCTTGAATTGAGAATTTATGGTCCTGCAATTGATCGATATTGGGTACGACCTATTTTGAATTCTGATTTTTCAATTAAGAATAATAAAAACGTCTATATTATTGGGGATGCTGCAGGACTCTCAAGAGGCTTTCTGCAAGCAATGTTTTCCGGATATGCATGGGCAAATAGTTTTTTGAGTAAAACAAAACAGATTCATACCGATAATGATAAGATTTGGTGTTGCGGGGTATCCCCCGGCTTACTCTTTGACTCCGTTCAAGAAAGATAGGTTAAAGATATTTGAATGGCTGAAGGCTATTGGGTTGGATGCATTTGAAGCACAAATGACTTACGGTCCAAGAAGTACCTTGGAGAATTGCAGGGCAATTCGGGCGCTGTCTAATGATTTTAATATTAAGGTATCTATACATGCTGCCTATTATATAGTTTTGACATCTTCGGACCCTGTCAAAATACGTCGCTCAATAGATACACTAAAAAAAACCTTTGAATTGGCGGATGTTATGGGTGTTTCTGAGGTTGTACTACACCCCGGCCCCTATTATTCATCCGACCCCCAGAAGATATTTGATACGTTGGCAGAAAACTTGTTTTTGTTTTTTCAAGAATTAGGGCCTTCCGATATTGGTCTTTTTCTGGAAACAGCGGGGAAAAAGGGACAATTGGGCTCGGTGGAGGAAGTCCTAAAGTTGTCTAAGCTCATAAGAGGGTGTTATCCTTGCGTTGATTTTGGTCATGTGCACGCACGACTGTGTGGAGGCCTTGCTAATAAGGATGATGTTGATGCATTATTTCAGACACTACAAAACGAAGGCGCTTTTAATCACGATAGAAGGATTCACTTTCATTATACTCCTATTGACTTTGGTCCACAAGGTGAGATTACTCATAAGGCGATTGAAGATACATACCCAATTGATCCTCAGCAAAGTCTCTTTGATAGTCCTTTCTTGCAACAGCTGTATAATCCCAGATATGAGTATATTATTGAAAATATGAGGCAGATTGATATCCCGTTTACAGTGATTTCTGAAACGCATAATAGTCAGGATCAAGGAGCGCTTGCGATGAAATCTTATTATGAAATGATTTAAATATAAAGGACATGGGAGACCTAATAATACAAACGAATCGTTATTTGGGGCTTCTTCGCTTAAAGGAGATGGGGATTCCTGTGCCTGAATTTTATGTTATATATGCAACTGCGGATTTAAAAAACCCTTACTTTGAAAGTATTGCACCATATGGATGGACTATAAGAACATGTAAAAAAAATGGCATAAATGAGATCAGCCTTTTTTATAAAAACAGAATCACACTGGATGAATTGGACACAATTATTACAGATCGGTTAGCAAATTTTTCTGATGAGTTCTATATCGTTTATCATTCATGGGATTTTCTTTTCTCGTTTAATATTCTTAAAAGTAGTTATGAATATGTTGTCGAAGGTGAGTTTGGATCTCAAAAAAATATTTCTTTAGGAAAAAATTCTCCTAAGTTTAGAATAAGGTTAGATCGTATGACTGGTAAACAATTATACGATGGTGTTTTACTTGAGCACAATATGAAAAAATATATATATCGGGCTATCAAATATATAGAAGAAATACATAGTTTTAAAAATGCTCAGGCTTATTTTGAGGTTGCAATTACTAAAACAGGAGAGTTGTTCTTCTATGAATATTGGGATATACAGAATCTAACGCCAAAATACTGAATGTGTAGCCTTTCTTGATGTACTAGTTTTGTTTGCTGTTTTTGTGAATTGGCTTATAGTAATTCCCCTCCAACACTTTCCTGATCCCGGACTCTGGATACAGAAATATCCCGCCAATAGCCGTATACGGAATCACCCCTGTATCCCGATAGTTTTGCAAGGCCCGCTTGCTGATGTGGAAATGCGCCATCACCTCCTCGGTGGAGAAGTAGCGTTCGTTTAGCAACGAGGGTTTGACGCTTCCGACCACCTTGTTCGCCACACGCTCGATCTCGGTCATGCTGTCGAGTAATGTCTTGTATTCGGGTGTTTCGCGTCCGACCACGTCGTCTCCCAACAATACTTTTTCTTCTGCCATAATTATCGCTTTTTATTGGTTTGTCCACCGTCCAGCAGAGCTTTCACATCTGCGGCTTTGTAATAGCATTTCTTGCCGATAAACGAATAGGGAATAATCCCGCTATCCCGATAATATTGTAGCGTCCGCTTGGAGATGTTGAGCCGCAGGCATACATCTGTATTGTCCAACCACTCGCCGTTGTCTGTGAGGTTAAAATGCCGCTCCAGCAGGCGGATCTTGTCGATCGCCCGACTGCCTTTCGCCAGCAACTCCTGCCATGCTTTTTCTTCGATCAATAGGTACTTCATCATGCGTTTTGTCTTGAAATCGAAGGCACGATAAAGGCTCTATCGGCAGTTGATTCTGGGGTGGATAAACACGACACTGTATGTCATCATATGTCATGGCAAGGGGTGAAGCCGACCGATGACGCATAGTCAAAGAGTTTAGTCGCGGCGGGAAGCCGCAAGCGTTCTGTATATACAAAATTTATCTATCCGATCCGTCGCTCCTATTTTTGCCGACAAGAAGATATGGGGACTCCGCCAGTTCTCGTCGCAATTCTGCATAATCAAAGCTCCGCCTTATGTCATTGCAATAAACATATCTTAGGGTGATGTGTTTTATACATATTTATGTCTTATGTTTTACACATATTGCCTTTTGCTTTTTTGACATAATGCATTATTTATGTCTTGCCGCGAAACTTTAAGCATTTCTTATAATATGTCGGTATTACAATACGGTCTAATAGGATGCTCCTCTGTGTATCGGTGTCGATCTATGTCGTCGAATGTCATTATATGACACATGGGTGAGTATTGGCTGCTGCGTGGGTAACCCATACCTTTACATTGACGCAAACCGGGTAATCAAGCGATTGCGGCAAGTTGTGTTTTCGGCCGCCCGAAATAATTCGGGCATTCCAAAACTACTTGCCACTCGCCGGGTGGTTCGGGAGGGATTCACTCCAAAGTCGTGAATCCGTGATAACCGGTAAAAACAGATGAATGATGAAGACTGTAAACACCACGAAAAAACGCCCAAAAGTTGGTCGCAAACCGAAAGCCGATCCGGCAACTTACCGCTATGGGATCAAGTTGAACGCCGAAGAGAATGGAAAATTCGAGCTTTTATTTCAGAAATCGGGACAGAGCTATCACGCCCGATTTATCAAGGCGATGATCTTTGGTCGCGAGATGAAGGTCGTGAAGATCAACAAGGCGACGATGGACTACTACATTCGCCTGACGCATTTCTATCGCTAGTTTCAGTCGATCGGGAACAACTACAATCAAGTTGTCTGCGCGTTGCAGATGAATTTCGGCGAACGACAGGCGGGATTGCTGATTCAGAAGCTCCTGCAGGCGACGCTGGAGTTGATCCTCGTGAATCAGCAGGGTATTGCTCTGACGAAGGAGTATAAGGAGAGGTGGTTGGAAAAGTAGGGGCGTTATAACAAGAAGAGAGTTGCCGATATCGGCGACTCTCTTTATTCGTTTTCTTCGTTGAATCCTTTTAGGAAATCGATAAGATTTGTGTCGTAGTATTTACATAGTTTTGCAAGAGTACTGACGGTAATGTTTTTCTTTGCAGTCTCTACTTTCCCGATATTGATGCGCGTATCTTCATAGGCCGCCTCCTGGGAAATCCCTTTCTTTGCGCGCAATTCTTTACACTTGTGTGCTATGTATTTTAGTAGGGCAATATTCCGTTCCTGCTCTTTCATACAACAAAGAAACGCCTGTCTGTAAATTTCTGTAAAGATCGATCGGTCAGTAAATGAATTTTACTATATTTGCAATGCTGTCGAACAGTAGCAGAAACTAAACCATTTAATAAGAATAATATGTTATCTTTGCAAGCGTATAGCTCGGCATAGCCGATGGACATAATAAAATAAAGGGTAAACAACTCTTTATATCTTTGGTGTGAACTTGGGAGCCTCATTTGAGGTTGTTTAGCTGGGTATAAAAGTTGTCAGTCCTTGTTATGTCCTACCCCGAAAGGGGTGGGACAGACAAGGGCGCAGGACAGCTACCAGCAACGGGTTCCCAAGACCTACACTAAAGGGCTGCTAATGCGCCCTCTTTTTTTGTCCCTAACTCAACCCTAAATATTGATGGAACACGATCCGGTTTTATCCAGCCTGACCGCGCCTTATATCTGCTCGGTGATCGCCGATTTGAAAGCCAACTACCATCCTTTCTACACGCTCTTGATCCATGCCCCGCAACGCGTGGTGAGCATCAATCTGGTCTATGATTTCCGCACGGAGAGGGGTTGTGGCGAAGCGGACGATGATCCTTTGTGCTCTTTTTGTGTCCCGTATTTTCTATACCGTGCCCAAACATTCCACGAAAACGATTGCTTTACCGTGGGGTTTGATAGCGGCTTTGTAGTCGGCACGGAGGATCATTTTACGGCTGACATCGTTGTGTTTTTCTATACGGAGCTTTTGCGCCGCGAGTGCCGTCGGAGTCTAATGGCGCAACGCGTACTCACCCCGTCCGAACAATATGCGGAGTTGTGCCGCTTGTCGCAGGCGGAGTATTTGGAGGTCAAGGCGATCTTCACGCAGCTCAATGAGGAGATTGTCAAAGAACTGCAAATCGAAAACGACCAGCGATGAAAAAAGAGAACGAAGCATGGTTTCGATTGGAGCAGGTTCTTGCCGCGACCGGGCACAATCCACACTCTTTTGCACGGCAATCGGCTTGCTTCGTGGCGAGAACCTGTACCAGATCAAGCGGGGCAACAATATAATATCAGTCTGGATGTGGCGCGGAGGATAAACAACAAATATCCCCAATTCTCGGTGGCGTGGCTGATGTGCGGGGAGGAAAATGTCGCTGTCGTTACCGAGCAGAGTGATCCGGTGATGCGAATTCCCTTTTACCAGGATATTTGGTCGGATCGGTTTCCGCCGCAGGAAGCCCCGGACGACTATCTCATTCTTTCCGTGTCAATTGCGCATGATGCCGAGCTTGCCGTGTCTTACTCGGACGATATTCTGAATCCGTTTCTGCGAGGGGCGGTCCTGCTTTTGAGACAGCACCGGAAACAAGACCCGATTCTGTGCGGGAGCATCTATTTGGTCGACATGCAGGGAATGCGGTTATTTCGGATCGTAAAGAGGCACGACCTCGATCCCGAAACACTCTGTCTTTCGACCATTCAACCCGGTGTTTTCGGGGATATGGTTGTTCCTGTGGAACAGATTTCCGGGCTGTGGCGGGTGGTCGGGGCGGTGTGTAAGCTGGAAAGGTAAAACGACACATCCGGGCTGTGTAAGACCCGAATGTGTCGTTTTTGGTAGAGTATCGTTAGTTTTCGGAGGCGAACACTGCCCGATCTTCATCATTTCCTTGCCGATCAGCTTTTCGGAGAACTTGGCATAATGCCGCGTCATGTTCGTATTGGTGTGTCCGAGAATCTTTGCCAGCACATCGATAGGCATTCCATACTCCACGGCAAGGCAAGCGAATGTATGCCGGGCGCAATGGGTCGTTAAGGTCTTGTCTATGTTGCATATCCCTGCAATTTCCTTCAAATAAGCGTTCATCTTCTGATAACTTGGAATCGGAAGCATCTTGCCTGTGGCTGCGAGCGCGGGATCGTTTCGATACTTCCCCAACAACTTGATCGGGTGGGGTAACAGCGGAATCCGGCTCATCACGCCTGTTTTTTCGCGGGGTTTGCGAGCCCATAATGCACCGCTTTCGTCGGTCGTGATGTGCTCCAGTCGCAGGTGGTCGGCGTCAGTGAAAGCCAAGCCCGTGAAGCAGCAGAATGCAAACACATCTCGGATACGCTCCAGCCGTTCGTTGGGCAGTTCTTTGCGGATAAGCACCTCAAGCTCGGATCTGGTCAGGTGATCTTTGTCCTTGTTGTGTTCCTCCTTCATCTTGTAGCTTTTGAACGGATTTTTCTCGATCCACTCGTTCCGCATGGCGTAGAGGGTAAAGTTTTTCACACAGCACAGCAGGGCGACCGCTCCGTTGTTGGCAGTTGTGGGCCGTCTGGATAAAGGTGTTAAAGCCGTCGATATAGTCGTAATTGACTGATGATAGCGCGATATCCTCTTTTCGGTATTTAGCTGCCGTGTACTCCTTCAGATAGCGCAGGACGCGGTGATACTTGTTTGCCGTGCGCTGGGTGATCCGCACCCTGACCTCACCCTGCCGTTTGGTGCAGTATGTTTCAAATTCGGTCAAGAACATCATCGACAACGCCGACGGATTCAGCAGGCGGTTCTTGATCTCGATGCAGTTACCCTCATACTCCTTTGCCTGTAATTCCCGTTGCACTTCGACGATCCGTGCCCGGTAATCATCCAGATAGGCGTTTACCTGCTGGCATAGTTTGTCCTTTCCGGTCGCACGCTCTTTGTCCTGACTCCACTTTTTGGGTGAGACGGGGCATTGGATATAGACCTCTTTCGAGATGCCGTTGGTAGAGATGCGGGCGAGGATCGGCGCCAAGCCCTTTTTCGATGTTCTTGTCCGTCGCAGGAAGAACGATACGTGGAATGTTCTGCGTTCCATAACAATCGTGTTTTTAAGTTGACAATAATACGATTGAAATGCTAGGAATAGGTGGTGCAAAACTTTGCCAACGAGTGCTTTATAACATTTGCCGTGGTGCATTTTACGGCTTGCCCCCAATGTACCACGGTTTAGCACTTTATGGACTTGCTTTCGGGTGCTTCGCGTTGCTGTGGTCTAAAAACGAAGTAATCCCGCATATCATTGATATACAGGATTATTTATTTCGATTTGCGGCGGTCTGCCCAACAAAAAAGCCACCGCGAAAGCGGTGGCTTGAGCCGAAACCGGGACTTGAACCCGGGACCTCTTCATTACGAGTGAAACGCTCTACCAACTGAGCTATTTCGGCTTGCCGGGAACATTAAGTTCCCTTTGGGACTGCAAATATCTGAAAAATATTTTTTTCAAACAACAATTTTTCAAAAATTCTCACATTTCTTACTATATTCGCGCAAAACTAACCCGATAATGATTACTTTTCTGGTGTGCCTTGCGCTGCTGGTGGCGGCGTATTTTACATACGGACGTTATCTGGAGCGTCTTTGCGGGGCCGATGCAGGGCGTCCCGTGCCTTCGGCCGTGTCGTTCGACGGCGTGGACTATATTCCGATGCCGATGTGGAAGACTTTCCTCGTCCAACTGCTCAATATCGCCGGTCTGGGGCCGATTTTCGGCGCCGTGCTGGGTGCGGCCTACGGTCCCGTGGCGTTTCTCTGGATCACGTTCGGCGGGATTTTCATGGGCGCGGCCCATGACTTTATCGCCGGTATGATCTCCCTGCGCAGCAACGGTGCGAGCCTTCCGGAGACGGTCGGCACCTATCTGGGCAACGGCGTCAAACAGCTGATGCGCGTCTTTTCGGTCGGACTGATGGTGCTCGTGGGCGCGGTGTTCCTCTCGCAGCCCGCTTCGCTGATCGCCAACCGCATCGACGCTCCGGCGCTTTCGGGAATCGTCTTCGGCGATTTCTCGTGGCTGCTGCTGATCGTTCTGGGCGTCATTCTCGTTTATTATATTGTGGCGACCCTGCTGCCGGTCGATAAGATTATCGGGCGCATCTATCCGGTTTTCGGCTGTGCGCTGCTTTTCATGGCGCTGGGAATCCTTGCGGTACTGATTTTCAGCGGGAAATACACGATTCCCGAATTCACCTCTTTCCGGAACCAGATCGCCGATGCGGCACGGTTTCCGATCGTGCCGATGCTCTTTACGACCATCGCCTGCGGCGCGATTTCGGGATTTCACGCCACGCAGTCGCCGCTGATGGCCCGCTGTCTTGGCTCCGAGCGTCAGGCCCGGCCCGTGTTTTACGGCGCCATGATCTCCGAGAGCATCATCGCCCTGATCTGGGCGGCTGTCGCCATGGCGTTCTGGAACGGCGTCGGAGGGCTGAACGCCGCGATCGCCGAATACGGCGGACAGGCGGCCGTGATGGTCGACGCGATCGCCCGCGACACGCTGGGCGAGGTGCTGGCCGGGTTCGTGATTTTCGGAGTCGTGGCCTGCGCGATCACTTCGGGCGACACGGCCTTCCGTTCGGCGCGGCTGATCGTCGCCGACTTTATGGGCGTCGAGCAGCGGAGCCTGCGCAAACGCATCTACATCAGCGTTCCGCTCTTCGCCGCAGGTCTCGTAATCATATTCTGTCTGCCTTTTCAGACGATGTGGAGCTATTTCGCGTGGATGAACCAGACGCTGGCGATGGTCACGCTGTGGATGATTACGGCCTTCCTGAACCGGCACGGCCGCAACCGCTGGGTAGGGCTTATTCCGGCGACGGTCATGACCTACGTATGCTCGTCCTATGTCTTCGTCTCTCCGCTCATGTGCGGCATGCGCGACCGTGCGGCGGCCTACCTGCTGGGCGGGGCGGTGACACTCGTATTGTTGATAATTCTAATTTTTAAAATGCGGCGCGATGCAAAATCCCTGCCTTAACCCGACTGCCGACCAGACCTACGAGGTGATCGGCGAGGGACCCTATAATTTTGCCAAAGTACTGGCCCGTACCCGCGAAATGGAGCGTGCCGGAAATGTCGAGGAAGCCTGCAACGAGCGGTTTCAGGCCTTTCAGCGTTTTGCCGAGCTGGTGCCGGAGGACGAAGAGGTGAATCTCGAATGGAACCACCGCAATTCGCGCGCGGCCCTCGAACTGATTCGGGCGTCGGCCATCGACCATTTTCTGATCAACGACTTCGAAATGTCGGCGGCACTGCTCGAATTGCTGCTCGAACTGGACCCCGAAGACCATCTGGAGGGGAGTGAACTGCTGGCTTTCGATTATCTGGCCATGGACGAGCAGGAGTTGTTCGACGAGGTGATCAACGACGTGTCGGACAAGTATGCCAGCCGCGAAATCCTGCTGTTATGGTCGGCGTTCCGCCGCGGCGGGAAGCTGCCCGAAGGGGAGTTGCAGCGCTTCAAAACCCGCTTTGCGCCCTATTTCGCCGAATTTACGGCCGAGGAGCATCCCGCCGACGAGACTTACCTGCGCGATATCGAGAGCGAACGCCCCTCGCTTCGGGCGCAGGCCCGCGAATTGTGGTTGCAGACCGAAAACCTATGGTGTCTCTGGCCCGGATTCATCGGGGCGCTGCGCGCGGCGCGCTGACGGACGTCAGGAACTGAGGCGTCGCAGGGGGTGACGGCGGGTGACGGCATTGCAGGGACGGAGACGTCGCAGGCCCCGCCCCTCCGGCCGCATGATCTCCGGCGCTATTTCTTGTGGCGTTCCAGATAGATCGAATAGAGCCTGAAATGCTCTTCGATCGCGTTTTTGTACCCTTTCAGGTCGCGGTTTTCGATGTATTTCAGCAGGTCGCGGTGCGTCACCAGCGCACCGGCCCGCTCCAGCTCCTTTTCGATCGGTTCCAGAAAGTCGCGGTACTTCTCCCTGACGAAATCCAGCACGGGATAGATGATGTTCTGAAATTCGGTGATGATCTTGTTTCCTGTGATTTCATAGAGTTTGGTGTGGAAACGGTGTTCGCTGACCGGAGCGTATTTGTTGTTGCCGATGACCT
>UMHT01021489.1_pt1 | contig 42096 bp, 31 predicted proteins | sample 1965601 | NCBI WGS metagenome assembly UMHT01 (sample SAMEA4836105, study PRJEB28245) | human gut metagenome | biome: gut microbiome; material: fecal sample | place: Denmark | collected 2008 | reverse complement strand
CACATCGTGCATCCCCGCTTTTTTGTCGGCAAGTTTGCTAAAAAGCGTGGAATTGCCTAAAAAATCTATATATATGACTGACGGATGGGAAAAAATCAGTAACTTTGTATGGTTTTCTCGATGGTAATCTTGCAAACCGTAAAATTGGTAAGTAATTCCTAAAAATTGATATGAGAGAAACGAAAAAAGCAATCCTTGAATTGGAAGACGGTACTGTCTTTGAAGGAAAGTCGTTCGGCTTTGAGAAGGCATGTTCTGGAGAAGTAGTGTTCAATACCGCGATGACCGGTTATCCAGAGAGTTTGACGGATCCATCTTATGAGGGTCAGGTTTTGGTGACGACGTTCCCGCTAATCGGCAATTATGGAGTGCCTCCAAAAGAAGAGCAGGATGGTGTTGTCCGCTATTTTGAAAGCAGCAGAATTCATTGCGAGGCGATTGTTTGCCAGGACTATTCTTGGGAGTATAGCCATTGGCTGGCCGAAGAAAGCCTTTCGGATTGGCTGAAGAGAGAACAGGTGGTTGGTGTCTATGGAATAGACACAAGAGCGCTGACCAAGTTGTTGAGAGAAAAAGGCTCAATGCTTGGCCGTATTTTTATAGAGGGCGCTGAAAAACCTGAATTCTATGACCCGAACAAGGAAAACTTGGTGGCGAAGGTCAGCTGCAAGGAGGTTGAAACTTATGGCGATGGAGACAAGACCGTTGTGCTGGTTGACTGCGGCACTAAAAACAATATAATTCGTTGTCTTGTGAAGAGGGGCGTGAAAGTGGTGCGTGTCCCTTGGAATTACGATTTTTCTCAGATTGATTATGATGGATTGTTTATCTCCAATGGCCCTGGCGACCCTGACATGGCTGGAGAGACAGTGGAAAATATAAAGAAAGCCCTTTCCGGCGACAAGCCTATTTGCGGAATCTGCATGGGCAACCAGTTGCTGTCGAAGGCGGCTGGTGCAAAGACCTACAAGTTGAAGTATGGCCACCGCAGCCATAATCAGCCGGTGCGTCAAGTGGGCACCAACCGTTGCTTCATCACGTCGCAGAACCATGGCTTTGCTGTAGACAACGAAACTCTTGGCGGAGATTGGGAACCGTTGTTTGTGAATATGAATGATGGAACCAACGAGGGTATCCGCCACAAATCCAAACCGTTCTTTTCCGCTCAGTTCCACCCGGAAGCGTGCAGCGGTCCGCTTGATACGGAATTCATATTTGACGATTTTATAAAACTGTTGTAATGACCAAAATTTCTCAACAAATGGCAGATTCAAAGAAAGAAAATATAAAAAAAGTTTTATTGCTCGGTTCCGGAGCCTTGAAGATTGGAGAGGCTGGTGAGTTTGACTATTCCGGCTCTCAGGCGCTGAAAGCGTTGAAAGAAGAGGGTATTGAAACCGTGTTGATAAACCCGAATATTGCAACAGTACAGACCTCGGAGGGATTCGCCGATAAGATATATTTCCTTCCGGTGACGGCATTCTTTGTCGAAAAGGTTATCGCAAAGGAGCGCCCGCAGGGAATATTGTTGGCGTTCGGCGGACAGACCGCGCTCAACTGTGGCGTGGACTTGTATCAGAGCGGTGTGCTTGAAAAATATGGAGTGGAGGTGCTCGGAACGCCGGTCCAGGCGATTATGGACACCGAAGACCGTGAGCTCTTTGTCAAGAAACTTGACGAAATCGATGTCAAGACAATTAAGAGCGAGGCTGTGTCGACAACCGACGACGCCATTGCGGCGGCGGAAACTTTGGGCTATCCGGTGATTGTGCGTGCCGCTTATGCGCTTGGCGGTCTCGGCAGTGGATTCTGCGACAACCGTGAGCAGTTGGTTTCGCTGGTGGAGAAGGCTTTGTCGTTCTCTCCGCAGGTGCTTGTCGAGAAGTCATTGAAAGGCTGGAAAGAGGTCGAGTATGAAGTTGTCCGTGATAAATTTGACAACTGTATCACAGTCTGCAACATGGAGAATTTCGACCCTCTTGGAATCCATACAGGAGAAAGCATCGTTGTCGCGCCTTCTCAGACGCTGTCGAACGATGATTATCACTTGCTCCGCAAACTGGCGATAAAGATTATCCGCCACATAGGAATTGTAGGAGAGTGCAACGTGCAGTATGCCTATGACCCGATGTCGATGGACTATCGTGTCATCGAGGTCAATGCCCGTTTGAGCCGTAGCTCGGCGCTGGCGTCAAAGGCAACAGGATATCCGTTGGCGTTTATTGCGGCAAAATTGGGCTTGGGATACGGTCTCTTTGATTTGAAAAACACCGTTACCAAAGTGACTTCCGCTTTCTTTGAGCCGGCTCTTGACTATGTGGTCTGCAAGATTCCGCGTTGGGACTTGGGTAAATTCCATGGAGTGAAGAAAGAGATTGGTTCGTCGATGAAGTCGGTTGGTGAGGTGATGGCAATAGGCAGAACTTTTGAGGAGTCTATTCAGAAGGGTCTGCGTATGATTGGCCAGGGCATGCACGGCTTTATCGAGAACAAGGAAATAAAAGTGTCAGACATCGACAGCGCTTTGAAAGAACCGACCGACAAGCGAATTTTTGTGATTGAATCGGCTTTCAGAAAAGGATATACTGTAGATAAAATCCACGAACTTACAAAGATTGACAAGTGGTTCTTGAACAAGTTGAAAAACTTGCTCGACACCGCTGTCGAACTTGAAACATACTCTGATTTGGATTCTGTTTCTCCGGCGTTGCTCCGACAGGCAAAGGAGCAGGGATTCTCCGATTTCCAGATTGCGAGGGCTGTGCTTAAAGACGGAATGACAGAGTCGGAAGCGGCAAACAGAAAGGTGCGTGCATTGCGTAAGGCATATGGCATTCTTCCTGTTGTAAAGCAGATTGACACGCTTGGCGCGGAATATCCGGCTAAAACCAACTACCTGTATCTTACCTACAACGGTTCCGCTCACGACATTGACTATGAGAACGACGGAAAGTCGGTTGTGGTGCTTGGCAGTGGCGCTTATCGAATCGGAAGCTCCGTGGAGTTTGACTGGTGTAGTGTAAACGCCCTTATGACGGTGTCAAAGGAAGGCTGGCGCTCAGTGATGATAAACTATAACCCGGAAACGGTGTCGACAGACTACGATATGTGCGACCGTCTTTACTTTGACGAGCTGACTTACGAGAGGGTTATGGATATTATTGATCTTGAAACTCCTCATGGCGTGATTCTGTCGACAGGCGGTCAGATTCCTAACAACCTTGCCACCCGCCTGGATGAAGACGGGGTCAACATCCTTGGCACATCGGCAAAGAGCATTGACAATGCGGAAGACCGTCATAAGTTCTCGCAGATGCTCGATGAGTTGCACATTGACCAACCGCGTTGGCGCGAGTTGACGTCGATGAGCGACATCAATGAGTTTGTCGACGAGGTGGGCTATCCTGTCCTGGTGCGTCCGTCGTATGTGCTTTCAGGTGCGGCGATGAATGTATGCTCTAACGATGAGGAGCTGGAACGTTTCTTGAAGCTCGCAGCCAATGTGTCTAAACAGCATCCTGTTGTCGTTACTGAATTTATTGAGCATGCGAAAGAGATTGAGATGGACGCTGTCGCTCAGAATGGCGAGATAAAGGTGTATGCAATTTCAGAGCACATCGAGTTTGCCGGAGTGCATTCCGGTGATGCTACAATTCAGTTCCCGCCGCAAAAATTGTATGTTGAGACAGTGCGCCGCATCAAGAAGATTTCAAGCCAGATAGCAAAGGCTCTTAACATCTCGGGCCCGTTCAATATTCAGTATCTTGCAAAGAACAACGACATAAAGGTGATTGAGTGCAACTTGCGCGCATCCCGCAGTTTCCCGTTTGTATCAAAGGTGCTTAAGCTCAACTTCATTGATTTAGCGACAAAGGTGATGCTTGGAATTCCAGTGGAGAAGCCTAACAAGAACGCGTTTGATTTGGACTATGTCGGCATAAAGGCTTCGCAGTTCTCATTCTCACGTTTGCAGGGAGCCGATCCGGTGCTTGGTGTCGACATGTCGTCAACGGGTGAGGTAGGCTGCCTTGGCGACGACACATCGGAGGCGATTTTGAAATCAATGCTTTCTGTCGGATATAAATTCTCGAAAAAGAACGTGCTCCTCAGCACGGGTTCTGCAAAACAGAAGGCCGACATGCTCGACGCGGCTTCAATCCTGTATGAGAAAGGCTATAAGCTTTATGCCACAGGCGGTACATATAAATATTTGACAGACAATAATATCCCGGCTATCCGGGTGTATTGGCCAAGTGAAGAAGGCCAGCAGCCACAGGCCTTGGATATGCTTCACAATAAGGAGATTGACCTCGTTGTGAACATTCCAAAGAACTTGAGCAGCAAGGAGCTGAGCAATGGATATAAGATTCGCCGTGCGGCAATCGACTTGAATGTGCCGTTGCTCACCAATGCGCGTCTGGCATCGGCGTTTATCGATGCAATTGGCAAATATGGAATGGACGACATTGAGATAAAATCGTGGGATGAATACTAAAAAATAAGAACAATGAGAAAGAAAGCAATATTTTTGATGATGGCGTTGGCTCTTGCATCAACGCCGGCGATGTTGGCTCAGGAAGCTGCCGACACTACATTCGTTTTTAAAGATATAAAGGTGAATCCGACCACATCGGTCAAAGACCAGAACAAATCGGGTACATGCTGGAGTTTTTCGGGTGTCTCGTTTTTGGAGGACGAACTCCTTAAAAATGGCAAGGGCGAATTTGACTTGTCTGAAATGTATATAGCCCGTCAATGCTATATCGACAAGGCAATACACTATGTGCGGTATTGCGGCGCCACAAATTTTGGACAGGGCGGCAGCATCCTTGATGTGCCGTATGTTTACGATGCGTATGGAATGGTTCCGGAAGAGGTATACGCTGGCTTGAATTATGGCGAGGAAAAGCACAACCACGGAGAACTTGCAGCTGTGCTTGAGGCGTATCTGAAGGAAATTGTGAAAAATCCAAATGCGAAATTGTCGGAGGCGTGGCTCAACGGATATATCGGAATTTTGGACGCTTACCTTGGAAAAGCGCCTGAGAAATTTATGTACAAGGGCAAGGAGTACACTCCACGCTCATTCGCCGATATGCTCGGTCTGAAAATGGATGACTTTATTCCTGTGACATCGTTCACCCATCATCCTTTCTATAAGCCGTTTGTGCTTGAAGTGCCCGACAATTGGTCGAATGGTCTGTATTACAATGTGAAACTTGACGAGTTGAAGAAAATCGTTGACGATGCCATTGAAAAAGGATATACTGTGCTTTGGGCGGCTGATGTCAGTGAAAAGGGTTTCAAATGGTACGACGGTGTGGCTTTGATGCCGAAGGTTGACCGCAACAAAGAGCGCACGGGAACCGAATTGGCAAAGTGGGTCAAACTGAAATCGTCGGAAAAGGAAGAAGAACTTTATGACTTCAAGGGCCCGGTTGAGGAAATTGAGGTGACTCAGGAGTCGCGTCAGAAAGGATTCGACAATTATGAGACAACTGATGACCATGGTATGGTGATCATTGGAAAGGCTGAGGATCAGAAAGGAAACAAATATTATAAGGTAAAAAACTCGTGGGATACAGACCAAGTTTACCAAGGCTATTTCTATGTTTCTGAGGCATATTTCTTGTCGAAGACAATGAGCATATTGGTCAACAAAAAGGCTGTGCCGTCTGACCTTTTGAAGAAAATGGGTTTGTAAGCCATTGAGATTCTATGATTTCTATACAGAATTTAAGCGTAGAATTTAATAGTACAGCCCTTTTCAGCGGTGTGAATTTTGTCATAAACAAGCGTGACAAAATAGCCCTGGTCGGGAAGAATGGAGCCGGCAAGTCAACGATGTTGAAGATAATAGCCGGACTCCAGGAACCGACAGGCGGTGTCGTCGCCGCGCAAAAAGACATTACAATCGGCTATCTCCCGCAGCAAATGATTCTGACTGACGAACGTTCTGTTGTGGAGGAGGTGCGCACTGTGTTCGGAAAATTGGACGAGATGAAGGCTTCTCTTGCCCGGATGAACACAGAGCTTGCCGAACGGACGGATTATGAGTCGGAATCGTATGCCGAACTGATTGACCGCATCTCTAATCTGAGCGACTTGGTTCAGATGGAGGAGAGTGAGAACGGGGAGGCGGAACTTGAAAAGACGTTGCTTGGTCTGGGATTTGTCCGCTCTGATTTTGACAGAAACACATCGGAATTCAGTGGCGGATGGCGCATGCGTATAGAATTGGCAAAACTGTTGCTGATGCGTCCGGATGTGTTGTTGCTCGATGAGCCGACCAACCACCTCGACATTGAGTCTATTCAATGGCTTGAAACGTTCTTGAAGCAGAAGGCTAACGTTGTGGTTCTCGTGTCGCACGACCGTGCATTCATTGACAATGTGACAAACCGCACGTTGGAGATTTCATGTGGCAAGGTCTACGACTATCAGGTTAATTATTCGAAGTATGTCGTTCTGCATCAAGAGCGTATAGAGCAGCAGATGCGGGCGTATGAGAATCAGCAAAAGCAAATACAGCAGACTGAAAGATTCATTGAGCGCTTTCGTTACAAGGCTACTAAGTCGGTGCAGGTGCAGAGCCGCATAAAGCAGTTGGAGAAAATAGAGGAAATAGAGGTTGACGAGGTCGACAATTCGCGATTGAATCTGAAATTTCCTCCTGCTCCACGGTCGGGCGACTATCCTGTAATCTGCGAAGGTGTTGCCAAAAAATATGGCGACCACACAGTGTTTTCCAATGTCGACCTTACAATCAAACGCGGCGAGAAAGTCGCTTTTGTGGGCAAGAACGGTGAGGGAAAGTCAACGCTTGTGAAGTGCATAATGAACGAAATTCCGTATGATGGAAATCTGAAAATCGGGCATAATGTAAAAATCGGCTATTTCGCTCAAAATCAAGCGTCTTTGCTTGATGGCGAAATAACGGTGTTTGACACGATTGATCAAGTGGCGGTTGGCGACATCCGCACGAAAATAAGGGATATCCTCGGTGCGTTTATGTTTGGAGGCGAGGCGTCTGACAAGAAGGTGAAAGTGCTTTCGGGTGGAGAAAAAACTCGATTGGCAATGATTCGTCTGTTGCTTGAGCCTGTCAACCTCCTTATCCTTGACGAGCCTACCAACCATCTGGATATGAAGACAAAGGATGTGTTGAAGCAGGCAATAGCCGATTTTGACGGAACAGTGATTGTCGTGTCGCACGACCGTGACTTCCTCGACGGATTGGTTGAGAAGGTTTATGAGTTTGGCGGAGGCAAGGTGCGCGAGCATTTGGGCGGAATTTACGACTTCCTGCAGCACAAGCAGATGGAATCGTTGCGCGAGTTGGAGAAGTCGGTGCCCTCCAAAACCGACAATGACCAAATTCAGGAGCCGGCAGTTTCTTCTGGAAAGCAGTCGTATGCGGAAAAGAAGGAGTTTGAGAAACAGATAAGAAAAGCGGAGCGGCTCGTGAAGGATGCGGAAGCGAAAGTTTCGCAACTCGAGGCGGAACTGAAAGTTGTTGAGGACAAACTGGCTGCCGGTGCAACCGACAATGATCTCTTTGAACGGCATGGCGAAGTCAGCAAGAGTTTGGATGCGGCTATGTCGGAATGGGAAGATGCTACAATGGAATTGGAAAATTTGAAAAACAATTAAATAAAAGGACATTATGAAACTAAAGTACAGTTTTATGTTGTTGGCTTTGGCTGGCGTGATGAGCGCCAATGCCGGTGAGCCGAAGACTGGTGTGTCGAGAGAGAATCTGGATGAGTCGGTTTCTCCCTGCACCGATTTTTATCAATATGCATGTGGCGGATGGCAAAAATTGAATCCGCTGAAGCCTGAGTACTCGCGCTATGGCTCTTTTGACATGCTTGGCGAGAACAATAAGAAGCAGTTGCATGATTTGGTTGAGGGTCTGTGCGGCACCTCTCACACGTATGGCTCTGTAGAGCAGAAAATCGGCGATTTGTATTCTATGGGTATGGACAGCGTGCGCTTGAACAAAGAAGGCGCAAAACCAATAAAGGCTGACATCAAGCGCATTGAAAAGGCAAAACGCGAAGATATTACAGGCATTCTCGGATGGATGCACAGCTTCTCATCGGCATTCTTCGGAGTGGGCGTTATGAGCGATCTGAAAAATTCTGACATCAACATCCTTTATTGGGGTCAAGGCGGCCTTGGCTTGGGCGACCGCGACTACTATATGAATGATGATGCCCAGACATTTAAAATCCGTGAGGCATACAAGCAATTTATCGTGAAGCTTCTGATGCTGTCGGGTTATAAAAAGGCCGACGCTGAGCGTATGCGCGACAACGTTATGGGAATAGAGATGGAGCTTGCAAAGGTGGCAATGACCCGTACGGAGCAGCGAGACTACATGGCGCAATACAACATCCGTACTCTCGCAGAAGTTGAAAAACTTTGCCCCAACATTGATTGGAAGCAGTATCTGACGGCTCAATATCTTCCTATTGTCGACAGTATGTGCGTAATGCAGTTGAAGTCGTTGGAGAAGGTGAACGAATTGATTGCAAACAAAAGTATGCGTGAAATCAAGGACTATCTGATTTTCCATTTGGTTAACTCTGCGTCGGATTATCTTGGCGACAATTTCCGCAAGGTGAACTTTGAGATGAGCAGCACAATTTCAGGTGCGGAGCAGGACAGACCGCGTTGGAAACGTGCATTGTCAGTTCCTGACGGAATGCTTGGCGAGGCATTGGGACAGATTTATGTGAAGAAATATTTCCCGGAGGAGTCTAAGCAAAGAATGCTTGAGCTTGTCGGAAATCTGAAAACGTCGCTTGGCGAGCACATCCAGAACTTGGCTTGGATGAGCGATGCCACCAAGTCGAAAGCAATGGAGAAATTGTCGGCATTTACAGTAAAAGTAGGTTATCCTGACACTTGGAAGGATTATTCAGGAATCATCATCGACCCGAAAAAATCATATTGGGAAAATGTGAAGTCGGCAAGCATCTTCCATGTGAAGGACTCTAATGAGAAATGTGGCAAGCCGGTCGACAAGGCAGAGTGGGGTATGACTCCGCAGACAGTAAATGCATATTACAATCCGTCGACCAATGAAATCTGCTTCCCTGCAGGTATCCTTCAAGCTCCGTTCTTCTCTCCTGACGCTCTCGACTGCGACAATTATGGTGCAATCGGCGTTGTAATCGGACATGAGATGACTCATGGATTTGACGACAACGGACGTCAGTTTGACAAAGATGGAAATATGGAAGACTGGTGGACTAAGGACGATGCAGAAATGTTTGACTCTCTTGCAAACAAATTGAAGGCTCAATTTGACAAGATTGTGGTCATCGATTCTCTCCATGCCAACGGCAAGTTGACTCTTGGCGAGAATATCGCCGACCAGGGCGGTTTGCGAGTTGCCTACACTGCATACCTTAAGACAAAAGAAGCGAAGGAAAACAAAGTTGTTGACGGTTTCACGCCAGCACAGCGTTTCTTCTTGTCGTATGCCAATGTGTGGGCAGACAATATCCGTCCAGAGGAAATCCGTCGTCGCACGACTACCGACCCTCATTCGCTTGGTCGTTGGAGAGTGAATGCAACCTTGAAGAATATCGATGCTTTCTATGAGGCATTCGGCATCAAGGAAGGCGATCCGATGTATATAGCGCCGGCAGACCGTGTGGTAATCTGGTAATCGACAAGAAAAAGACAAAAAAGCGTTGGATTCATTGAATTCAGCGCTTTTTTTGTATCTTTACGCAATGAAGACGTTGGATGTGTTTCAATTTAAGCAATTCTCTGTGCGGCATGCAAAGAGTGGAATGAAAGTCGGGACAGACTCTGTCCTGCTTGGGGCATGGGCTGATTTTGTGGCAAGAAACCGAATATTGGACGTCGGAGCAGGAACAGGAATTTTGGCTCTTATGGCGGCTCAGCGCAATGCCGACGCTATGGTGGATGCTGTGGAGATAGACGCCGTCGCAGCGGAGGAGGCTTTGCAGAATGCGGAAAACAGCGCATGGGGCGGACGGATAAAAATATTCGAATGCGACTTCCTGCGCTTTGAAAGTGGCTCAAAGTATGATTATATAGTGTCCAATCCACCATTCTTCGATTCGGGTGAAAGAGCGCCCGATGCACGCAGAGCTATGGCGAGACATACTAACACGTTGCCTTTCTCTGAGTTCTTTGGCAGATGCAAATCGTTGCTGTCAGACGACGGACTTGTTGGCTTGATTGCTCCGGCAGAGGTAAGGCAGACAATAGAGTTCTGGGCAGGAGAGGCAAATTTGTGGCTTCGGCGCCGCACTGCAGTGAGAACAACTCTGAAGAAACCCATAAGGCGTTACTTGTGGGAGTTCTCAAATTTGCCGGCGGCATTGGAGGAGTCGGAAATCGTGCTTCAGGAAGGACCGGAGCGAAGCAGGGAATTCAAAATGCTTACGGAAGCTTTTTATATCCACTGACTTAATAAGTTGTAAAAATATATAAATGCGTCAATTCTGATTAAACTAAATGAAAGTTTATTTGTCATTAGAATAAAAGTGAAAGACTATGAAACGGAATTATCTTTTAATTTTGGCAAGTGTCTTGACTCCGCTGTTGGTGTCAGGACAGAGCTATTATGACGATGATATTTACTACAATCCATCTAAAGTAAAGAAGACGGAGAAGCGTGAAGTCAAAAAGCAGATAACTGAGGAAACTGCGGATTTTGAAGAACCGACATACCAGGTGTATACAAGCAATCCTCGCGATGTCGATGAATACAACCGCCGTGGCGCATACAAAGTTTCTGCCGACACAATTTCTGCCGACACAGTGGTGGCAAATCCTGATGTTTTCCAATACACAGAGCGTATGGAGCGTTTCGACAATCCTACAATCGTGGTTTCGTCTGACGACAGCAGATTGAAGGAACTCTACTATGCTGACAATGTGAATATATATGTAGGGACACCATCGGTTACATGGTCGATTGGCGGATTCTATAATCCGTGGTACAGCCCGTGCTACAGGTCGTCATGGTACTACAATTCGTGGTATTGGTCATTTGGATGGGGATGTTATCGCCCGTATTACGGATGGTATGACCCATTCTGGGGACCGTCGTATCCATATTACGGTTGGGGATATGGATGGAGTTATCCGCACTATTATCCATACTATCCATATTATCCGGGCGGACATCATTACTATTCTGATGGCGGACGCAGACCGTTCAGTGCATCTCACAGCCCGAGCGGACGCAGACCGGAATTGAGCAGACGCGGAAATTATAGCGGGTCCGACAGTTACAGATCAACAGGCCGCCGTCCGTCGTCTTCTTATTACACTCCGTCGACAAGACCTTCGGACACCGCCCGCCCGTCGACAACCTACAGTGGATATCGAGGTGGCTCGACAACATATACGTCGCCAAGCACTAATTCGGGACGCCGTCCGTCGGTGAGCACAGAGCGTACCACTCCGTCGTATTCATCTCCGAGCCGTTCCACAGACCGTACGCCTTCATACAGGCAGCCGTCGACATCTTTGCCAAGCCGTGGCAGTTCTTTCGGCGGTTTTAGAGGCGGTTCGTCAAGTGGGGGCAGAGGCTCTTTCAGCGGTGGCGGTCGTGGTGGCAGACGATAACAATGTTTGAGAACAAAATCTAAAGAAAATGGCTAAATTAAGAAATTTATTCCCTTTGTTGTGTGCCCTCTACGCTGCATCGGCAGGAGCTCAGGGTGCATTGGATTTATATACAATATCGCAGACAGACTTGAGGGGTAGTGCCCGGTTTATGTCTATGGCAGGCGCGTTTGGTGCGTTAGGTGCTGACTTGTCAACGCTCAATCAGAATCCTGGCGGCATCGGTGTCTACCGCAGTTCCGAGGTGGGAATGACAATGGGTGGTGTCAAGAAAAATGTCACGATGAATGGGTTTAAAACATCGAACTCTAATTTTAATTTTGACAACATTGCCTATGTCGGGACATTTAAGACGGGAAACGAAACAACGCCGACATTCTCTTGGGGTGTGTCGTATACCAAAGCCTTGGATTTCAAACGTCATTACAATGGCGTGATTCACGGAATGCGTAATTCAATGACAAATTATGTGGCGGAAAATTCAAAAGGTTGGACCACATCGGACCTTGGCGCCGTTAAAGGCGGATATGATCCGTATATGGACTCCAACGCTCCGTGGATAAGCATTTTGGCATACAATTCATATTTAATCAATCCGATGTCGGCAAGCAACGATTCTTATAGCGGATTGTATAAGAATGGCACCACGGGATATGCGGAGATGGAAGTTCAGGAGTCTGGACATATGAACGAGTATAACGTAAGTTTTGGCGGAAATGTGATGGACATGGTGTATTGGGGCGCTTCTGTGGGTATCTCGGATTTGGAATACAGCATGTATTCATATTATGGAGAGAGCTTGGAAAAAGCTCGTGTGCCTTATATTTATGGCGACAATACTTACCTTGCGGAAGGAAATGCCGCATGGGGTATGGAAAACTATCTGAATATGACGGGCACAGGCGTGAACTTTAAAATGGGCTTGATTGTCAAGCCTATAAATGAACTCAGGCTGGGTGTGGCTTTCCATACGCCTACATTCTTCAATGTCAATTCTTCTTATTATGCAAGCACGTCGTATGCATTTGATGCGAATGTTGCCGGTAGCGGAGTATCAAACATAAAAGGTACGGCAGAAACAAATGCCGGATATGACGGCAAGACGGAATTTGACGCAAGGACTCCATGGAAGGTGATGGGAAGCGTTGCCGGAGTGATTGGCGGACGTGGCATCATCAGTCTTGACTATGAAAGGGTTATGTATGGTGGTATGCGCACGTTTTATAATGGGCGGGAGGATCGCGTCGTGGCCGACAATGTAAGGGCAACCTTTAAGGCAAGCAATGAAATCCGCATCGGTGGAGAGTTTAAGGTGACGCCAAGTTTCAGCGTGCGTGCCGGATATTCGTATAAGACATCACCGGTTGAAGAGAATCTTGCACAGGATCCTACTGCGGGAACTTCGATGTCGTATACCCTGGACAATAAAACTCAACGCTATACGGCAGGTGCTGGATACCGGTATAAAGCATTCTATGCTGATTTGGCATATGTGAGAACGAGCCGTCAAAGTGATTATTATGGATTTTTCAATGCTGAGGCTCCGTCGTCAACACTGAAGGATGCCAACAATGAAGTGGCTGTTTCTGTAGGATTCAAGTTCTAGTAGAATATAGGAGAATAAAAAATCGGTTGGAGATCTCCAACCGATTTTTTATTGCCAAACAGTTCGTGTGGCTTAGAACCATTTCAAGTAAGCGAAGCTCTGACGGTGTGCGAGCTCTGCATTCTTAGGATAGATGCGGAATCCATAGTGGAACACGCCTGGAACTGCAATTTCGTGCTTAAGTTCGTAAGAAACGATGTCGCCTTCGCGCTTAACCTCTTTGAAATCGTAGCGGTTGAGGAATTTCTGCTGACCTTCTTCAACGGAATAAACCACCATTTCAACACCAATGCTGTCTGCAAGACCGTTGGTGTCAATCTTTGCGTCAACTTTGATCTTGTCGCCGAAAGAGTTTGCTGAAGGATCGAGCGGAGTGGCTTCAAGCACCTTGATGCCGTCCCAACGGGAAACCACATTGTCTTTCCATTCAACCAATGCTTTGGCTTTTGCAAAATTGTTTTTCTTGAGATCCTTGCCGTATTTTCCTTCTTTCAGATAGAAGCGTTCGATGTAGTCATCAATCATACGCTTCATGGTGAAGTTAGGAGCGATGTGGGCAATGGAGTTCTTGATGTATTGAATCCATTCTGGAGAATATCCCTTTGAGTTCTTTGCAAAATAAAGAGGAATAATCTCGTTCTCAAGCATAGAGTAGATGGTTGCGGCATCGAGCTTGTCCTGCTGACCTTGGTCGGTGAATGTGCGCTTGTCAGTCAACGCCCAACCGGCATCTTTGCGGTAGCCTTCATACCACCATCCATCAAGTACGGAGAAGTTGAGCACGCCGTTCATCTCCGCTTTCTCGCCAGAAGTACCAGAGGCTTCCAATGGACGAGTCGGAGTGTTCAGCCAGATGTCGACGCCTGAAATCAGACGTTTTGCCAATGTCATGTTGTAGTTCTCCAAGAAAATAATCTTGCCAAGGAATTGCGGCATTCTTGAAATCTCTACGATTCGTTTGATGAGTCCTTGTCCTGCACCGTCGGCTGGGTGAGCCTTGCCGGCGAATACGAATTGCACAGGGAACTTCTCGTTGTTAACGATTTTAGCCAAACGGTCAAGGTCGGTAAACAACAGGTGCGCACGTTTGTAAGTCGCAAAGCGGCGTGCGAAACCGATAATCAATGCGTTTGGATTGATTTTGTCCATGATGGAGACGATGCGTGAAGGGTCTCCCTGGTTCTTAAGCCATGTCTCTTTGAACTCGCGCTTAACGTAGTCGATAAACTTGTTTTTCAACGCAATGCGGATGTTCCAGATATCTTCTTCTTTGGCTTTCAGGATAGGAGCCCAAGTCATTTCGTCCGACTGAGTTTCCCAATAGTTCTCGCCGAAAGTCTTCTTGTAGAAATCTTTCCATTCAGAAGCAGCCCATGTTGGCATGTGCACACCGTTTGTCACATATGAAACGTGTGACTCTTCAGGAGCGTATCCTTTCCATACACCTTGGAACATGCGTTTTGACACTTCGCCGTGCAACCAGCTTACACCGTTGGATTCCTGGCAAGTGTTGAGTGCGAATACACTCATTGAGAACCGTTCGTTTGTGTCAGGGTTCTCACGGCCCATATTCATAAGGTCTGACCACGAAATGCCAAGTTTCGCAGGATATTCACCGAGGTATTTTCCGAAGAGGCTCTCTTCGAAATAGTCGTGTCCGGCAGGCACTGGAGTGTGTACGGTGTAGAGACCTGTGGCTTTAACCAATTCAAGTGCTACATCGAAGCTCAAGTGGTCGTTCTGTACGTATTCAACAAGACGCTGGAGGTTGAGCAGGGCTGCGTGTCCCTCGTTGCAGTGATACAACTCTGTGTTGATGCCCAAAGCACGGAGCATCATGACGCCGCCGATACCGAGCAGGTATTCCTGTTTGATGCGGTTTTCCCAATCGCCACCATAAAGTTTGTGTGTGATTGGACGGTCGAACTCTGAGTTCTGGTTGTTGTCTGTGTCCAACAAGTAGAGTTTCACTCTACCCACATTCACTCTCCAAATGTTGCAGTAGATGTTGCGGCCTGGGTAAGGAACGGCAAGAACCATCGGAGTTCCGTCGCTGTTGAGCACTTGCTCCACAGGAATTTGGTTGAAGTTCTGCGCTGGATATTCAGCAATCTGCTGTCCGTCCATTGAAAGAGACTGGTCGAAGTATCCATAGCGATACATGAATCCGACAGCAGTCAAGTTTACACAAGAGTCGGAAGCTTCCTTGATGTAGTCGCCGGCGAGGACACCAAGACCTCCAGAGTAGATTTTCAAAGCGCTGCAAAGACCATACTCCATACTGAAATAGGAGATTGAAGGCACATCCTTGCGGTATGGCTTCTTCATGTAGTCTTTGAATGCCTTGTGCACTTCATTGAGACGTGTGAGGAAGGCTTCGTCTTTAGCCAATTCCTGACAACGCTCCAGACTTAGTTTTTGCAATAACAAGACGGGGTTCTCATCCGTCTGCAACCATAGGTTAGGGTCAATGTCTTGAAAGAGATTTCGCGCCTCGCTGTTCCACGACCACCATACGTTGTGTGCCAATTCGTCAAGGCTCTTGAGCTTGGCTGGTAATTCTGCATGGATTGTGATGTCGCGCCATACAGGGGCATTTGTGTTGCTTACTTTCAATTTCATAGTTAAAATATTAAAATTAGAGGCACTATGCCAAATTGTGTTTATTGTTTTCTAAAGCCATTGTATAGGCTGTGTCGTAATATCTTATAAAGTCAGCCCAAGCTGTACCCTTTGAGGAGCTGATGGCTGCTTTTCTGATTTTCTTTGTCAAAGAGACATCGGCGGTCAGCAGATATTTGAGTTTCTCGGCAATGTCGTTGACTGCCATTTCGTAGTTCGAGTCTGACCGGTGGGTAACCTCGACGCCGCACTTGCTGAAGCCTCCTCCGAATGTGGACAGAATCCATTGCCCGAAGCCTGCAAGGTCGGTAGTGATTGTGGGTATTCCGAACGCCATGCTTTCGTGGGGAGTGTATCCCCAAGGCTCGTAGTAGGATGCAAAAACGGCGGCGTCAAAGCCAATGAGCAAATCGTAATATTGCATATTGAAAATCCCGTCAGAACCATTGAGGTAGCAGGGCACGTAGATTGTGTCTACTTTGCTGTCCGCCGAATTGTGCATTCCCAGATATTCCAATTTGTTGTATATTGCATCTGAGGAATAGTCATGAAGGCGGTGTGTTATGATGCAGTCTTCCAAAGCGCCTTGCGTCTCGCCTTTTTCCAAACGGCTTTTTAAATCTTCGCGCGCGCCGTTTTCCCATGCGGGAACCAGTATGAAGGCGATTGTCTGCCGATTCATGTCGTGGCCGTTGCGGAGGGCGTTTGTCGCATCGATAAACATGTCGAGACCTTTGTTGCGGAATTCATTGCGTCCGGCAGTGGCATATAGGAATGTGTCGTCGTCATAATGCTTTCCGGTCAGGGCTTCTGCCACTTGCAGCAATTTGGCGCGGGCTTTCTTTCTCTGCGCGGTGTATTTCTGACGTTCCGGCACAATTGAGAGCTCGAATCCATTCGGTGTGACAAGCGGCTTGATTTCAAGCAGCTGCTCGCATTCCCGGGCGGTTATGTCGCTTACGGTGGTGAAACAGTCGGCATTGTGAGCGGCTGTTTTTTCCAGGGAATGTTTCGACTGCATATTGAGCTCGGATGCCATCTGGTCGCCGTTGTAGCCGTTGAAGTAGTCGTAAAGGGGCTTTCCGTTGCCGCAGATGCTTCTTCCGATGCTTGTGGCATGCGTTGTGAAGACGGTCGCAATCTGTGGCGAGTTGGCTTTCAGATAGAGCAGTCCCATGCCGGTGGTCCACTCGTTGAACTGAGCGACAACACGGTCGTTTTTTTTCGCCAAGAATTTTGACAAGCTGTCAATTACTATGGCAGAGGCGATGGCAAACGCGCAGCCTTCGCCGTAGTCGCCGTAGGAGTGCAGCGAGTCGACTTTGAATTTCTCCCACATCAATGCGTAGAAATCATCCAATTTGGGGTAGACGCCGTCGAAATTGACAAGGATTGCAACCGGATTTCCCGGAACCAACCATCTTCCCACTCTGACAGATATGCCATAAGGAAGATTGGCGGACTGCCGCCAATTCTTAAGTAGTGCTTTTGATTCTTTAAAAAAAGGAGAGGGGTTTTGAGAAGTCCAAACGTCAGGACCGACAAAAATCATTTTGTCGCCTAACCGCTCATTCAAAACTTTTGCTTTTGATGATAATACTGTATATATTCCTCCAACTTTATTACAAACCTCCCAACTTGTCTCAAACAAGATGGTCGGGCTTACATTCTTATTAAACATATAAAAAACGTGACATCTATTTTGGCGCAAAGATAGCGATTTTATTTCTAAAACAGAAGAAATTAGAGTAAAACAACGATGTTGTCGGCGGTGATGTGTTGTAAAAAATGGATTGGAAGGGCTATTATTTCATAAAAACGCATTACCTTTGTGTGGGAATCCCACAGACCGTCAATGATGCTGGATTTTGCAGTGTCGTTGGTGTGGTTTGAGGTGCCTTTGTAAAAATAATAAAGAAAAACTGATGAACGAAGACGTTTTGAAAAAGTTGAAAAAAGACGAGGATGGGCTGGCTACATATGAATATATAGCCAACAACATCGGTAGTTGTGACGGTGATATGCCGGAATTGGTCGATAATATAATAAAAGTTGACCGCAACGGTCAGTTTATTGTAAGCACGGCTCGTTATCTGGCTGCGATTGACAAGGAGAAATATTCTGACAGCATATCCAAATTGCTTGACGCTTCTATAGAAAAGGATCGTGACAGAAAGTATATGCCGAGTTTGTTGGCAAGCATTTGGGGTGAGGATTATGTTGAGAAAGCGGAAGAGTTGAGTGCTTCCGACAATAATTTCCGACGTATATATAAAAGAGTGTACCCTAAGGGTTTCTGATTTGAAATCAGGTGTTTTAATGGCGGTGTTGGCGATGGCTCTTTTATGGATGCCGTTGTCGGGAGGTGCTGTCGAATCTTCAAAAAAAGAAAATAAGGCAATGAAAGTGCTGTTGAAAACGTCCGAGGGCGATGTCGTGATTCTTTTATCGGAATTGACTCCCGGGCATCGTGATAATTTTGTGAAAAATGTAGAGGCCGGCGCATACGATGGTGTGCTGTTCCATAGGGTGATAAAGGATTTTATGGTTCAGACCGGCGATCCGACATCGAAGACGGCGACACCGGATGCGGTTCTTGGCGCGAATGATTATGGCGAAGAGATTCCCGGTGAGTTTGTTCTCCCTGAATTGTTCCACAAGCGTGGCGCTGTTGCGGCTGCCCGCACGGGCGATGCTGTCAATCCGGAAAAGAAATCGTCTGGCTCGCAGTTCTACATTGTCACGGGAAAGGTGTATAATGAATCGGAGCTTGTGGCGATGGAAAAGTCGTTGCAGAACCAGCAAAAGCAATCGGTGTTTCAAGCGTTGGCAAAGGAGCATCGCACGGAAATAATGGATTTGCGCAGAGCTCGTAACGCAGCGGGGCTGCAGGAGCTTCAAGACAGTCTGATTCAAGAAACGGAGACCTCGTTGAAAGGAAAACTGTTCAAGTTTACTCCGGAACAGAAGTTGGTATATACAACTGTCGGCGGCACTCCGTTCCTGGATGGCGGATACAGTGTCTTTGGCGAGGTTGTTTCTGGAATGGATGTGGTCGACAAGATTCAATGCGTCGAGACCGTGCGCAACGACAGGCCCAAGGAAGATGTCAGAATCCTGAAAGCTTCGGTGATTGAATGATAAAGACGTCGCGCTATCGGTTGGGCAATGGGCTGCAGGTTGTGCACAGCAGAAACTGTGCGACAGGAATGGCTGCGGTCAATTTGCTGTATCGTGTCGGGGCTAAAAACGAGTCGCCAGAATATACTGGGCTTGCGCATTTGTGCGAGCATCTGATGTTTGGAGGCACTGCGGCTGTCCCTAAATTCGATTCTGTGATGGTGGAGGCCGGCGGTGACAACAATGCATGGACAAACAGCGACATCACCAACTATTATGACATCCTTCCTTTTGAAAACGTGGAAACGGCGTTTTGGGTGGAAGCCGACCGGATGCAGAATCTGTTGCTGTCTGACAAGTCGGTGGAAGTGCAGCGCAGCGTCGTGCAGGAGGAATTCAAGCAGCGCTGTCTGAATGCTCCGTATGGCGACGTCGGACACATTCTCCGCGAAATGGTCTATAAGGTGCATCCATATAAATGGCCGGTGATAGGAAAAGCATTGTCTGACATTGAAAATGTGCCGGTCGAGACGATAAAGGCTTTCTATCGACGCTATTACAATCCGGGAAATGCCATATTGTCGGTAGTGGGCAATCTGGGCTCTGAAGATGTGTTTGCATTGGCTGAAAAATGGTTCGCGGGCATCCCGTGTGCGGAAATGCCGGAGCGTACACTCCCTTGCGAGCCGACTCAATTGTCGGCGAGGGTGAAGGAGGTTGAACGCGACGTGCCGCATAATATGATAGTGAAGGCATACCGGATGTGTGGACGCCTTGACAATGACTATCCTGTCTGCGATTTGTTGAGCGACGTGCTGTCAAACGGCAGGTCGTCGAGACTGTTCCGCAACGTCTATGCGAAAGGCAATCTGGTCGCGTCGATAGACGCGTCGATAACTGGCGATGAGGATCCTGGAATGCTGATTGTCAAAGCGCAGCTGCTCCCTGGCGTTTCCTTCGATAGGGTTGAGGCAGCGATTGCAGATGAACTTCGCAAGGTGGCTGATGGCGATGTGAGTCAGTATGAGTTGGATAAAGTGGTTAACAAATATGAGTCTAATGCGCTGTTCAGTAATCTTAACAACGATGAGCTGGCTTCAAATCTGGCATATTTCGAGATGCTTGGCAATGCGGAGATGATAAATGAGGAGGTGGAGAGATACAGGGCTACGACCCTTGGGCGAATGGCCGACGTGGCATCGGCTTTGTTTGCGGAGTCGAATTGCTCCACTCTGTATTATAAGGCGAGAAATAGTTGATAAAAAATGGGAGTATACGTTATCCTGTTTCTCGGAGAAATTATTACTTTTGTAACGAAAAAATAAAGAAAGAAAATAATGGCAACTTGGTTTGAATGTAAAGTGAAATATGAGAAGTTGACAGAAAATGGTCAACAAAAAGCGGTAACTGAACCATATTTGGTTGATGCCTTGTCGTTTACTGAGGCTGAGGCTCGAATTATAGAAGAGATGACTCCGTTTGTGACAGGCGGTGAGCTGAAGGTGACGGCTGTAAAGCGCACCAATATCGCAGAAATCTTCTGGGACGAGGAGGGCGATAAGTGGTATAAGGTTAAGGTGAACTTCGTGACCATCGACGAGAAAACTGCAGTGGAGAAGAAAACCGCCAATTTTATGATGGTGCAGGCTGCGGATTTCAAGAAAGCCTACGACAACTTTATGGAAGGAATGAAGGGTACGATGTCCGACTTTGAGGTGGCCTCTATCAATGAGACAATGATAATGGATGTCTATAAAGAGGATTTAGGCGGAAACGAGGGCGCACAGGCATAATAGATAATTATGATTGATGTCGCAGAAAATATAAAACAAATGAAAAAGGAACTGCCACAGAGTGTGACTTTGGTGGCAGTTTCTAAATTCCACCCTACGGAGGCTCTGATGGCGGCTTATGATGCCGGGCAAAGGGTCTTTGGAGAGAGCAGGGCTCAGGAGCTTGTGCAGAAAGCGGCAACGATGCCGTCTGATGTGCAATGGCATTTCATCGGGCATCTGCAGACCAACAAAGTCAAGACTGTGGTCCCGATTGTGACTCTGATACATAGCGTTGACAGTGGCAAACTGCTGACGGCAATCAATGTCGAGGCTGAAAAAATTGGCAAGATTGTGGACGTGTTGCTTGAGCTTCACGTAGCGCAGGAGGAAACAAAGTATGGCTTTGACATGAGCGATCTGGTATGCCTGGAGAAAACGGGAATGCTTGATAATTGCCGGAATGTGAGGGTCAGAGGTGTTATGGGAATGGCTACGAATACCGACAATGAGACAGAGATACGAAAGGAGTTTCAGCGAATTGTAGGGGTGTTCAGAGAAATGAAGTCTGGCATAATGGCGAAAAATCCCGCGTTCGACATTGTGAGCATGGGAATGAGCGATGATTATCGGATAGCCGTTGAGGAAGGCTCTACCATGGTCCGCGTAGGAAGCCATATTTTCGGACCTCGTCAATACTGATTATGAAATTAAACAATAACTACTTTAAAATCTAAAAATTATGACTCAAGAAAAGAAAAATTACACATTGCCTATCGTGGTGATGTTCTTCTTGTTCGCGATGATTTCATTCGTGACTGGATTCCAAAATCCGTTTGGAATAATCCTTAAAGAGCAGTTTGACCTGACTAACTTCGAATCGCAGTTGGGTAATGCCGCCAACTTTATCGCTTATGCGTTCATGGGTATTCCGGCTGGCCTTATCCTTCAAAAAAAAGGTTATAAATTCTCAGCCATTGCCGCCGTCCTTGTCGGTTTGGTGGGCGTTGCGCTAATGTTCTTGTCGAGCACGCTTGATTCAGGTGTGTTTGCGGTTTATTTGACTGGCGCGTTTGTGGCTGGTTTCTCTATGTGTATGCTCAACACTGTTGTAAACCCGATGCTCAACACGCTTGGTGGTGGTGGCAATAAGGGCAACCAGTTGCTGCAATTCGGTGGCTCTGCCAACTCTTTGGCTGCTACAATCTGCCCGGTGCTTGTAGGCTATCTTATGGGCGACACTCTGAAGGGTCTCACTCTGAGTGCTGCCCGTCCGGCATTGTTTATTGCTATGGGCATTTTTGCATTCGCTTTGATCGTGCTTTTCTTCTCTAAATTGCCGGAACCTATTCTTGAAGAGGCAAAGCAAGGCGAGATTAAGCATGAGGAGAAGGCTACTATTGGCGGCGCGTTGAAATATCGTCATTTCGCTCTCGGTATCGTTGCAATCTTCTTGTATGTAGGTATCGAGGTGGGCATTCCCAACATGGCAAATCTTTATATGACCACACAGACCAAGGAAGAGGCTGCCGCTACTGTCGACGAATACAACAAGCAGCAGAATGACCCTGTCTATTTGGCTGAGCTTCAAGCAGCCGACAAGGCAAATGCGGATGCGCTTGTAGCTTATCAGCAGGACAAGTCGAAATTCTCGGAAGAGGAAGCAAAGGCTATGATTGGATATGAAAACAAAGTAATCGGTGAGAAACAATATGAATCGGCTTATGAAATTTATAACGACGTCAAAAAACCGGGTAAAGGAATGAACCCTTCTGCTGCCGGTTCGCTGGTGGGTATGTATTGGTTGTTGATGCTTGTTGGACGTCTTGTGGGCGGATCGTTTGGCTCTAAATTCTCAAGCCGTGCGCAACTCTCAACAGTTGCCACTGTGGCAATCGCTTTCTTGCTCTGCGGATTGTGTATGCCTGATTCGACAATCAGCATTCCTGGATTCCAGAACATGTCGTTTACAATGATCGAGGCGCCTACATGCGTGCTGTTCTTCGTGCTTTGCGGTCTTTGCACGTCAGTTATGTGGGGCGGCATTTTCAACCTCGCAGTTGAAGGCCTTGGCAAATACACTGCAGTTGCCTCAGGATTGTTTATGGTGATGGTGTGCGGCGGTGGCATACTTCCGCTGATTCAAGGCGGTGTTGCCGATGTGGCTGGATATTTGTCAAGCTATTGGGTGCTCATTGCTGCCGTTGCCTATTTGTTGTTCTATGCAATGGTTGGAAGCCGTGTGAAAAAGGCTTAAGACATAACGATATTTTGAATCAAGGTGCCGGCAAACTAATTTGCCAGCACCTTTTCGTTGTGCGCCGATTGTGTTGCCATGCTGTTTGGCAAAAAATGTGTGTCAATGTAAAAAAAGGTGTTGTTAAAAGGACGGAATATTTCGAACCTTGAGTCATGAAGCGATGGTAATTCAAGAAGAACAAGATGCGATATATGGGTATACCGTTTCGTATCACAATATCAATGAACCTTTACGAGGGCTGACATATTACGGGAGCCAGACAAGTGCGCAATTAGGTCTGCAACGGATTCCACTCATCGATGCAGTGTCCAAATAGAAGTGCAACGATTTTCGTGGTAAAACAATGAAAAACACTGCGGGGGAAGCCCAAGTGGCGGGGGCGCAAAGCCCCCAAGAACGTCCAACAGCAATACAAAACAAAAAAAGGAGACCGAAGTCTCCCCAAGATTAATTAATTTTGTGTTGCATATGTATAAACAATTAACCTCGGAGCAAAGGTACGAAATATACCTGGGAATAAAAAGAAAGTGGAGCATAAGCAGAATATCTCGCGAAATCGAGGTGTCCGCGTCCACTGTGCTTCGAGAGATCAGACGCAACAGTAACACCAACGGCGAATACGTGTGGCGCACCGCCCAACGCAAGGCGGAAGCGCGCAAGCACGGGCTGGATGGCAATCACCGCAAGCCGGCAGAATTATGGTGGCGTATCGAGCAAATGATAGAAGAGGACTGGTCTCCATCGCAGATTGCCGGTGTCTTGCACAAGGAGGGTATTCATATCGCTATACAGACCATCTACAACCACGTGCATGCAGACGCCAGCGGACGTCTTGCGAAACATATGCCGCATGAGCTGAAGTATACCAGGAGAGTCAGGGCGACACGCCCCACCAAGGCCACGAACATAGCCAACCGCACAAGCGTCCACGAGCGTCCCCAGGAGGCCGACGGCACAAGGTTCGGAGACTGGGAGATGGACACCATCGTGGATTCATACGGACACGCCATCGTCACTCTCACTGAGCGTTCCACAAACTTTGTGCTGATGGAGAAACTCAAGCATGGCCGCAAGGCTGTCCCCACGGCGCACACCGTGGCAAGGCTGCTTTTTCCATACAGGGCTCTCGTCCACACAATAACAACGGACAACGGCTGTGAGTTTGCCGCCCATCTTGAAATCACGAGACTGCTCAGCTGGGGAGGAAAGGAGCGCGGAAAGGTATATTTCGCAGACTCCTACTGCTCTTGGCAGAAGGGCGCAATTGAGAACGCCAACAAGCTTATCCGGAAGTACATCCCGAAGAAAGCCAATTTTGACGACTTCTCAGACAGAAGAATTATGGAAATTCAGAAGAAGCTCAACCGTAGACCAAGGAAAAAAATTGACTTTGACACGCCAAAAGAGGTTCTTCAAGTTCTTTCGCTAATTTTGCACTTGCTGTTGGACTCTACAATCATGCTGCAAGAAATCAACAGCAACATATAAAATCAACGGTTTGTAATTAGCGATTTGAGTTTCTCAAATTGTCCAGTATTTTTAAAGTCTAATATAACTGGGGAAGTACTCCATTCAACATTAATAGACATTTTAATTGGAAAAAGATTGATAAGTTCCATAAGTACCAATGGGAAAGATTCTTTTAATGATATTTCGGAATAACCTAATACCTTTAAGATATGAAACTGACATTCTATATATGCACATAAATCTGGAAATAATATTCGATGATACTTAGCCATATGTGCCTTGATGGATGATATAATGGCATAAGCATAAGATTCTGCGCTATTTATATTTAAGTTATTTTGAACCATATAATCCATAAAGCCTTGGCAATCTTCTGTCACTTCTTTTATAGTAGTCCACCATTGACTATCATTAATAAATGCAACTGGAGAAAGATTAGGTCTGAATTCTCCTAATAATACCCATTCATGATTGCGTGGATGTTTCCGTAGTGAAAATGCGATCATCAGATTATCGGTAAAAATCCTTATAGTTTCCACATTATCTACATTATCTATGCAAAAATCATTTATCCCTTTTGAGATTCCATTGTATATTTTAAGAAGTTCTTCCATATTTTTGATTATTTATGTTCCCATTTTTATAGATGTCCATCAAAGTGCTAATTATCAGCTCTGTAATAAATTCTTTATTTGCACTTCGGGATATTTAACAATCTTACAAAACTGGTAATGAATCGCTATTCTCCATGCAAGAATCTCTTTGCAATATGTGTTCATAATCATTGCGATTTTTGAAGAAGATTAATTGGATGCGATTTCCTTTTATCTTACCATACCATAAAGCGACATTTGTACATTCCTTATAGTAATCTTTTTGTAATCCGTTAAAACCATTCTCGATCCAAATGGCATAGTTATTTAGAAACCATGAATAATTAGAGAGTTCAAATCCGATAAACATATTCGTACAAATCAAACATTAATACTGGTTGCTATGTATAACTCATTGTCATCAATTCCTCGCTCTACTAAAACCCTATTAAACTTTGATGATTTTATCATATATCCATCTGTGTCAAAATATTTAGGTTTACCGTCTATTATTAATGCTTTATCTTGTGCGAATAATTCATATGCAGTGTTAACGTCTTTACCCCAATATGTACGTTGTGTGACAACAAGTCTTCCATAATCATTATCTATAAAGAGTAGAAATTTCTGCGTTTGAGTGATAATAATTGAAATGCCAACCATATTATGTGGATATGATATTTTTCTTAACGATCTAATTGGTATACCCATAAACCCCACCGTTTTTATTTCATCCTCTGTTCGTGCTAAAAAATGAGTGTATAATTCTATTTCATATGCGGGATTTTTCATTTTAAGATTTCCGTCATTAAGAACATCTGAATGGCGAAGTAAAGAATTGGATATGAGATTTGCCATTTCATAAAGTCCATCAGGTGTTAAAAATCTGGTTCCCCAACCATATTCTTTGATGATTGTAGCAACAGCCATTGAAGCTGAATATAAGGATTTCAATCCCCCACAATCATCGGAATACTCTTCTCCTGCAAGTGCTATTAGCTTTTTCACCAAATTGTCATTGTATTTACAGTATTTTACATCTACAAGTTCCTCTGTTGTTGCATATTTAAGAACTTCATATTGCAGATGTTTTTTATATGTCTGCATTTTTGTCATCATTGCATTTACATCGCGTAATATTTCAGATGCAACTCTGTCAAATTCTGTCTGTGAAACCATGTATTATAAGTTTTCAAAATTAATTAATCTTTGGGAGACTTCGGTCTCCTTTTTTTGTTTGTATTGCTGTTGGTCGTTCTTGGGGGCTTTGCGCCCTCGCCACTAAGGCATCCCCCGCAGTGCTTTTCATAGTCTTACACTGAAAAACGTTGCAGTTCTATTTGGACACTTCAGCCTCTTGCATTAACCATCACTCCGTCACCAGAGTTTTCGTCTATTGCGTAAATAGACTCGTTCATGTAGTCAGCAAAATATTTCATAAATAGGCTTCTTGTTTAATTCTCACTTGTCTCTACAAAAATACAATATTTTTCGGGGAAATATCGATATGTCCGTTTGTAATAATGTTTTTATCCATATTTAGTTATTTAAAAATTCCTTTCAGTATCATTTTTATTGTTTAATCGCAGAGCAAACGATAAAGAGAGCGATAACCGCAACAATAACAGATATGATTGCAGCGATTGCGGCGACCTTCTCCCAATCAATCGGATTGTGCAATTTAGGATTGTGGTCTACGTAACGATGCACTTTGCTTGTAATTGCAACATCTTCGATTGCGTGTCCTTCAGTCCACGCACACCGAGCAAAGCCAAGCCGTTCAAGTGCTTCAAATTCATACGATAGGCTACCGATTCTTTGTAGGTCGGTTGTTGTGTTGATTTTGCCATCGTACAGAATCCGAAAAGCCTCCTTTTCTTCTTTTGTTAGTCTGATTCGCTCCATCGTTTGCTCCTTGATTTGATACAAAGATAGACAAATATTTCTATTCGCCTATCTTTTGTAGTTAAACTTACTTCTTGCGCAAACCTATCGTGGACAAGATAGCAGGTAATGTGGATGGCAGTTGCCGCATGGCACGGAGATGGTTTGCAGACGCATGTGAGGATGCCAAGCAACCGGACTCTTTTTTGTTGTATGCCACTCCCTGTCCTAAGCCTAATTTGTGGGTGTGGATATTTGGATATTGGAGGCGGAATAACTATATTTGCATCGTGTTAAGACGCAAGATAAAGGCATCGCCTATATGTTTTTTGGGGGCTTTTTGTGTGAAAATGTTGCAGGGCAAAGCCTTGTGATAGTTTTTAGCTTGTTTAATTGGCACGAAAACAAAGAGTGGAAAAATATATTAATTCGCATAAAAATCATAGAATAATATCCATATCAAAAATATTCAGTGGCAATGGATGCAAAAACAATGAGAAAGGTTGCGGACAATATTCGCATATTGGAGGCCGCAATGGTGGAGAAGGCAAAGTCTGGACACCCTGGAGGCTCGATGAGTGGCACAGACTATGTGAATACTCTGTATTCCAAATACATCGTCTACGATCCAGATGATGCGAAATGGTTTGCCCGTGACCGGTTTTTCTTGGATCCCGGACACATGTCGCCGATGCTTTATGGTGTTTTGGCTATGTGTGGTAAATTCTCGATAGAGGATTTGAAGAATCTGCGTCAGTGGGGCAGTGTTACGCCCGGACACCCTGAAGTGGATGTTTGCAGAGGCATCGAGAACGGTTCTGGTCCGCTCGGACAGGGACATGCAATGGCGGTTGGCGCAGCCATCGCCGAGCGTTTTATAGCAGCCCGTTTCGGTGAGGTCGTTTCGCATAAAACTTATGCTTTTATCTCTGACGGCGGTGTCCAGGAGGAGATTTCGCAAGGAGCAGGACGCTTGGCTGGATATCTTGGATTGAGCAACCTGATAATGTTCTATGACAGCAACAAGGTGCAGCTGGCGACAATGGTGGATGATGTTACATCGGAAGACACCGCTGCAAAATATCGTGCATGGAATTGGAACGTAATTGAGATTGACGGCAACGACTCTGACGAAATCTGCAAGGCTCTGGATCAGGCTTTGAAGGAGGACGAGCGTCCTACGCTGATTATTGGCAACACGGTGATGGGCAAAGGATGTGTCGATGCCGATGGCAACAGCTTTGAGTTCAAGTGCAGCACGCATGGCAATCCTTTGAGCAAATCAGGCGCAAGCTATGAGATGACAGTCAAGAATCTGGGCGGAAATCCGGAAGACCCATGGGCTGTCTTTGAAGAGACTAAGGCGCTTTATGCCGCCAGAAAAGAGGAGCTGAAGGCAATCGTTGCCGAACGCCGTGCGAAATTTGACGCTTGGGCTAAGGAAAACCCGGAGGATGCAGCGGAACTGCAGTCGTGGATTGACGGCAAACTCCCGGAAATCGACTATAAGGCAATCGCCCATAAACCTAACATTGCTACGCGTGCGTCGTCGGCAGATGTGTTGACTGTTTTGGGTGAGAAAGTAAAGAATATGATTGTGTCATCAGCCGATTTGTCAAACAGCGACAAGACTGAAGCGTTTCTCAAAAAAGCGGGCAGCGTTATTGCTCCCGACAATTATGGCGGAAAATTCCTTCAGTCGGGTGTGGCTGAATTGACAATGGCTACGGTGATGAACGGCATCGCTCTTCATGGTGGCTTGCTCTGCGCTTGCGGCACATTCTTTGTGTTCTCTGACTATATGAAGCCGGCAATCAGAATGACTGCGCTGATGCAATTGCCGGTGAAATACGTGTGGACTCATGATTCTTTCCGTGTGGGAGAGGATGGACCGACACACCAGCCTGTGGAACAAGAGGCTCAGATACGTTTGATGGAGGAATTGAAGAATCATTCAGGCAAGAACAGTATGCTTGTGCTTCGCCCTGCCGACAGCGCGGAAACGACTGTGGCATGGAAGATGGCGATGGAAAATGTGGATTCGCCTACGGGTTTGATTCTCACTCGTCAGGATGTGGAGGACTTGCCAAGTGCCGGCGGCGACCGTTATGCAGACGCTTTGCAGATGCTTAAAGGCGGATATGCGGTTGTCAACTGCGAAAAGCCTGATGTGGTGCTTGTGGGTAACGGCTCTGACGTCATGCTGCTTGTAAAGGCTGCTGAGCAATTGAAGGAAGAAGGCGTGAATGCGAGAGTAGTTTCGGTGCCTTCGATTGGATTGTTTATGTCGCAGGAGGATGGTTATCGGAAAGCGTTGATACCTGACGATGTGCCTACTTATGGCAAGACTTCGGGAATCCCGTCTACACTGCTCCGCGTGGTTGGCTCGAAGGGCAAAATCTCGGGATTGGATCATTTCGGATACTCTGCGCCATACAAATTGCTCGAAGAGAAGTTTGGCTTTACGGTTGACGCTGTATTGGCGGAAATCCGTGATTTGTTGAAATAATTAAATTAAAAAGAAAATGATGAGTTGGCATTTGATTACCATATATATGGTTGTCGAATGCCAATTTGTCAATTGTAATGAATAACAATCAACGTATTATTATGAAATTATTTGTTAAGATGTTCGTGGTGTTGGCGGTGCTGTTGCTTACTGCCAATGTCAGAGCGCAGATGCCGCAGCAGTTGTCTGACCCTGCGGTTAGAGTCGGAAAATTGCCGAATGGATTGACGTATTATATACGCCATAATGAATATCCAAAAGGACAGGCTGACTTCCATATCGCCCAGAAGGTGGGTGCGGTGCAGGAAAACGAGGACCAAAATGGTTTGGCTCACTTCCTTGAGCACATGTGTTTCAATGGCACGAAAAACTTCCCGGACAAGTTGATTCTGACGTGGCTGGAGTCGAAGGGCGTTAAGTTTGGCATGAACTTGAACGCACACACCGGCACTGATGAGACGGTGTATGATATAATGAACGTGCCTGTTCAAAAGAAGGAGGTTGTCGACTCTTGTCTGCTTATCCTCCACGATTGGGCTGACGCGTTGACGCTTGCCGACGAGGAGATTGAGAAGGAGCGTGGCGTCATCCATGAGGAGTGGCGTATGGGCAACGGTGCGGTTTCGAGAATCCTCAATCGCCATGCCGCGGAACTTTATCCAGGCACAAAATATGCTACCCACGACGTGATTGGCAGCATGGACATTATCGACAATTTCAAGCCACAGGTGCTCCGCGACTATTACGAGAAATGGTATCGTCCGGATTTGCAGGGTATTATCGTTGTCGGCGATGTTGATGTCGACGCTGTCGAGGCAAAAATCAAGGAGTTGTTCTCGCCTATAAAAATGCCTGAGAATCCAGCAAAATTTGAGTATCAGGTGCTTGGCGACAACGAGGAGCCTATCGTTATTTCCGATAAGGACAAAGAGATGCCTGCCAACGTGTTGTTTGTGGCGCAGAAGTATGATTTCTTGCCGAGAGAATTCCGCAATACGGATATCGGAATCCTGATGGAATATATAGATTTCATCATCAATCAGGTTCTTAACGAGCGACTCACGGCTATACAGCTGTCGCCTGACGCTCCGTTTAGCGCTTGTGATGCTGCAATGAGCAATTTCTTGTATGCCAACACTAAAGGGGCATTGCTGTTTCAGGCAGTGGTAGGCGACAAAGGTTCGGAAGCCGCTTTGCGTGCGGTGCTGACAGAATTGAAGCGTATGCAGAAATTCGGCTTTACGGCAGGCGAGTATGAGCGTGCCCGTAATGAGTATGTCAGCGCGTTGGAGAAACAATACAACAATTTCAAGACGTCTAAAAATGACTATTTCACCCAGATTTATATCAATAATTTCATCGAGTCGAATCCGATAACTGCGGTCGACTATGAATACAACACGATGAAGAACCAGTTTGCGATGCTGCCGGTTGACCAAATCAACGCATATATAAAAGAGCAGTTTGTCCCGGGTAAGAATTTAGTTGTGATGTCGCTTTGTCCGGACAAGGAGGGCGTGGCCGTTCCTACTGTGGAACAATTGAAACAGGTGATTGCCGAGGTCGACAGCGCGGAGGTGGAAGCCTATGCCGACAATCAGGTTACAGAGCCGTTGATGGAAAAGACTCCGAAGGCTGGAAAGATAAAGAAAGAGACAAAAAATGATGCTCTGGGCTATACTCAGCTTACGCTTTCCAATGGAGCGAAGGTGGTCCTGAAGAAAACAACGTTCAAGGAAGACGAAATCCGCTTGTATGCAGTGAGCAAGGGTGGAGCGTCGGTCTATGATGCAAATGACTATTCAAACGCTGTGTTCAGTTGCGATATGATTGGCAGCACGGGTCTTGGAAAGTTCAGCTACACAGATTTGCAGAAAATTCTTTCAGGCAAACAAGCAAGTGTGTCGATGGATGTCAGCGCATACGATGAGTCGGTCAGCGGACGCTCGAGTGTAAAGGATTTGGAAACTATGATGCAGCTGATGTATCTCAGTTTCGCACAGCCGCGTGAAGACAAGGCTGCTTTCGAGAACATCAAGAAAATGATGATTTCGCAGGTTGAGAACGCATCCCACAGCCCTCAATATGTGTTCCAGGATTCATTGGTTACAAACCTGTACGGACACCATCCTAAGGCAGTTATCCAAAGCAAGGAGGCATTTGAGAAGGTTGATTACGACCGTGCAATTCAAATCTATAAGGAGCGCTTTGCCAATGCCGCAGACTTTACATTCTTCATTGTCGGAAACTTCGATGAGAATCAAATCCGTCAGTATGTAAAACAATACATCGCATCGTTGCCAGCCAACAAGAATTTCGAGAAGGCAGTGAACGATGGTAGAGAAATCGTAGCGGGAAATGTGCGCAAGCAATTTGTGAACAACAACGAAGGCAAACTTGCCATGCTTGCAATGGTTTGGAATATGGATATGCCGTTGACAATGAAGAATAAATTGATTGTCAGCATTACAGGTCAGTTGATGTCAAACGAATTGCTCAACAGCGTCAGAGAAGACGAGGGCGCGGCATACAGCCCATATTCTGTTGGCTACATCGACAGAACATACAAAGACAATGCAACAATCCAGACGTCATTTGGCTTGAATCCAGACAAGTACAAGACCAGTGAGACTGCGACAATCAAATGTCTTGAGAAGTTGTCTAAAGACATTCCTGTGGCTGAGTTGAAGAAAATGCAGGAATATATGCTTAAAAGCTATGATGAGAACATTGTCGAAAACGGATATTGGCTCGGAGTTCTTGAGTCGTATGTCGTTGACGGCGAGGATATGTATACAGGATATAAGAAAGCGGTAGAGGAGTTGACTGTTGGCGACATTGAGAATTTCGTCGACAAATTGATCAAATCCGAAAACAGATTTGAGATACTGATGCTCCCGGAATAAGATAACCGGCTATAAAAAACAAAGACTGCGGCATTTTTTGTCGCAGTCTTTGTTTTTTTACTATCTTTGCGTCTATAATACACAAATATAAAAAGGCTCAATTTCAGACCTATTAAAGAATATTGAATTAGAATTTATGGAGCATTCGATACAGACTGTCAAAGACCGCTTCAATTCAGGTGAGCCACTTGAATATGTGTTCTTCTGGGGACACCATACAAAGTTGGGAAAGATGACCAAGGCTTGTTTCAGCCAATGGTTTCCTGCCGTTTTTGTGGTGGACGATGTGGCATACAACTGCACCGAACAGTATATGATGGCGGAGAAAGCACGTGTGTTTGGAGATGATGACATTCGGCAGAAGATGCTTGCCAGCAACGACCCGAAAGAGATAAAAGCTTTGGGTCGACAGGTGAAGAATTTTGACGTGGAGACTTGGAATCGTGTTGCACCGGACGTTGTTGTAAAGGGCAATCTTCATAAATTCAGACAAAATCCGGAGCTTTGCCAGTTCCTTCTTGACACAGGCGAAAAGATTCTTGTAGAAGCAAGTCCCTACGATACAATCTGGGGCATTGGAATGCAAGAGACTGAATCGGGCGTTGACAATCCTGAAAATTGGAAAGGCACAAACTTTTTGGGCTTCGCCTTGATGGAGGTGCGCGGCATTTTGAGCGGGCATTCCATTTAGAGACAACATGCATCGATAAATAAGAAATCTGCAAGTTCCTTCTCAAAGAGATAAAGAAACTTGCAGATTCGAATAAAAGAGTTGTGCTTTATGTAGCGTAAGGGTTAATTAACGTCGGTGTATTTGTTGTCTGACTCTTTCAACGCCGACAGGAAATAACCTTGCGATTTAATCAAGTTGCGAGCTTGCAGCACCATGGTCTTAGTCTCGTTGAGGATGTTGAGATATAAGACGCTGGCCTTTGTACTCATCTTTTCCTCCTTCAACCGGCGTACTTGGTTCTTGATGGCTCCGGCAATTACCGTAAACAGATCATCGCGCATGTGCAGCACCTCGTCAAGGTCGGAGAAGTCTTTGTCGCGGAGCATCGTGCTGATTTTGTTGAATATTGCGTCAACGCCGTCATTCACCTCCTTAAGGTCCATAATCTGCTCTTTGGTGAAGCCTTTATGGTGGTTGTCGATATGCTCGTATGCCGGACGCGTGCAGTGGAGGAGCGCCTTCGACACCTCGGTCAGGTAGTCGACCACCTGAATGTAGAAATGGCTTGTCTCCACATTTTGATCCTGCAGTTTCTTCAGTGTTGCCATCACATGATGTTTGCGCTGGTTGGCTTGCTGGTAGATTTGCTCGGACTCAACCATTGTTTCCTTCAGCAAGTGTCTGTTCTCTGTGAACAAGGCTACAAGCATATGGTTGTAGATGCCCGACACGCGTTCCATCGTTACGCATACCTCATGCGTGCAGGAGTAAAGCACGTCTTCATTCTGAGTCTTTTCAGAAATCAGTTCAGCAGAAGGCTGCTCTTCTTTCTTATGTTTGCCGAAGATAAGATTGCGGCAAAGAATGTATCCGCAGAGCAACGCCAGAGCGGCGAGGGCAATCCATCCGCCCCACATCAGAAGTAGTCCGCAGAGGAAAGAAAGAGTGATGCCGGCGATGGCGGTTACAAACCATCCAGTCACCACGACCATTACGCCGGTGATGCGATACACTGCGCTGTCGCGGCCCCAAGCCCTGTCGGCGAGTGACGAACCCATCGATACCATAAAGATGACATATGTGGTTGACAGCGGCAGTTTCAGCGATGTGCCAAGGCATATAAGGCTGGCGGCAGCCGAAAGGTTGACAACGGCACGTACAAGGTCGTACGACACTGTTTTGTCGCTGTTCTCGTCAGGGTCGAATCTGCTGTTGAGCTTGTCTTGGATTTTTTGTGGCATCACAGCCTTGTAGCCTTTGTTGAGGTTTATTGCAAGGCTTACGAGTGCGCGAGAAATCATTGTTGATCCGAAACGCTCCTCCTCGTCGTTCTGCGACGATAGGTTGAGTTGTGTTTCAGCCACCTTCATGGCATCTTTCGAGAAGAAGAGCGTGATGACCATCACAGCGCCGCTTATGACCAAGAACCAGATGTTTACGTGTGCTGGTTCTGCGAGCTTGCCCATCAGCATCGAAGGATCGCCAGAGTTGCTCGCAATGGCGTAGCTGTCGAGACCGGCGATAGGCACACCGATGAAGTTTACAAGGTCGTTGCCGGCAAAGGCGAGGGCAAGAGCAAATGTCCCAGCAAGAATGGTGATTTTCAAAATGTTTACCTTCATCTGCTGCAAAATCAGCAATATGACAGATGAGATAATCCAAATTGCACCGAGCGACAATACGATGTGGTCATTGATGAGGTGGTTGAAGTCGTCGCTGATAAGCCCGGAGCTTTTCATTCCCTTGAAAATGGCGAAATAGACGATTCCAACGATTGCGAGTCCGCACCAGATTGCTCCATAGCGTCGCAGCGATTTGGCATATTTGAATGAGAAAATCACTCGCGACACGTACATCAAAATCGCTCCCACGGTGAATGCAATGACCACCGACAGCAGGATTCCGGAGATCATCACCATTGCTTTTTCTGTGTTGATGTAGTTGCCCAAGTCGGCAAACGACAGCGACGGGTCGTTCCAAATGGTGAACATTGCCACGGCAATTGATGCTCCGAGAAGCTCGAAGATGAGCGACACTGTTGTTGACGTTGGCAGGCCGAGCGCGTTGAACGTGTTGAGCAGCACTACGTCTGCCAGCATCACGGCAACGAAAAGAATCATAACGTTCTCAAAAGTGAACATCTCGGGGTGAAACACTCCGTTGCGCGCCACTTCCATCATGCCGTTTGACGTGAGCACTCCAAGCAGGATGCCGGCGGCAGCCACCGTTAGGATAATCCAGCGTTTAGCCACTTTGGAACCTAACGCCGAGTTCAGAAAGTTGATTGCGTCGTTTGACACTCCGACAATCAAATCGATAATTGCAAGCACTGCGAGAATGATTACAATTACAGTGAATAAAGGACTCATAATAATGCTGTTTTATTGTATTCTATTTTTGTGTTTTCTTCAATGTGAATAAGAATTCAAGACCGGCGTATTTGTGATTGCGCGCGGTGATTTCTCCACCATGGAACATCACGGCGTTGCGCACAATAGACAACCCAAGTCCGGTTCCGCCCGACTTGCGTGAACGACCTGTGTCGATGCGGTAGAAGCGCTCGAATATCTTGTCGAGATGTTTGGCCTCTATGCCTGAGCCATTGTCGTAGAAGTCGAATTTGTAGTAGCCGGAATTTTCCTCGATTGCAGAAATATAGATATCGCGACCGCCTGAATAGGCGATTGCATTGTTTATCAAATTGCGGAAGATTGCGTCGATGAGCTGACGGTTGCCTTCGACGGCAACGTTGTCGGCAACATCTACATGGATGCGCATCCGGTTCTCCGGTTTATACTGGGCCACCTCTTCGCATATCCCATCGATAACGTCCTTGACGTTGACTGGGCATATCGGCAAAGTTGCCTTTGCGTCGGTGATGCGGGTGATCAGAGTGACGTCCTCAAGCAGATTCGACAGTCGCATAGCGCTTTGGTAGCCTGATTCCATCAAATGCCGTTCGGTTTCTTTCGGGAGCTCGTTGTCGAGCAAAGTCTCGAAGCAGCCGCGAATGCTCTGTACTGGGGTCTTCAATTCGTGGTTTATGTTGCTTGTGAGCTGATGCTTGATGCGCATTTTCTCTTTTTCCTCAAACAGTGCTTCCTGCATGCTGCGGTCGCGTTCGGCAGTGCGGTCCTGTAGTTCCTTGTAGATTGCGAATATTGAGCGGGCTGCGTCGCCAAGTTCGTCATCTGACAGCTCGTCGGTGTTGAAATCTTCTATTTTCCCGTTGCGCGCGCGGTTTGCAATGTCGTGCAGTGCTTTCACGCCGAGGCTTATGCGGCTGATTGCGAAATAAAGTATGATGTTCACAATCAATGTCGCACCCAGCACAATCCAAATGTAAGCCATATCACTGCTCAACACTGCCGACAACTCAACGTTGTAGGGCAGGGCGGTGCGCACTATTGCATTTCCCCGCGCAGAGGCGGAATAGAAAAATTCGTGGTCTTTCACTTGAGAGAGACGGCGTATCGTGTAGCCATGTCCGTGTTCGATTGCATTTTTTATTTCCGGACGGTTGCGATGGTTGGCAATCTTTGAGCTGTTGTGGCTTTCAAACAACACGTTTCCTTTGGTGTCGAGCAAAGTGACGCGGATGTTTTTATTAGGTATCAGCCGATTCACAGCGTCGTTTGTCAGCTGTCCGGTTTCTGCATATTCGTTTAGTAGGATGTTGTTGTACACTTGTAGTCGTGTGTCGAGCAGTTCTACTTTGTATTCCCGCTCTCTGGAATATTGAATTGAGACAAACACGAAAACCAATATCCAGAAAAACACGTTGACTACGCTGAACAGTTTTACCTTGTAACTAAATCTTTTCTTTGAAGCCATAGCCGTATCCTTGTTTGGTTATAATATGTTGTTCATATTCTCCGAGTTTCTTGCGCAGTCGGTTGATGTTGACATCGATTGTGCGGTCGACCACATAGACGTTCTTCTCCCAGATTTTGTCGAGAATCTCGTCGCGTGAGAAGATTTTGTCGGGGTTTGAAAGGAAAAGGAACAGCATGTCGAACTCCTTTTTTGTGAGAGCAATCTCGCTGCCCTCGATTGTGCAAGTTTTAGAGATGCTGTCGAGAGACAATGTCTTGTAGATTGCAATGGTGGGCTGCTCCGGCTTTACTCGTCGCAACAGGCTCTTTACGCGCACCACAAACTCGCGCATTGAGAACGGCTTTTTGATGTAGTCATCGGCGCCGCGCGTGAATCCGTCGATTAGCGGAGCCTCGTTGCCGAGGGCTGTGCACACGATAATTGGCACGTTGGCGACGTCGGGCATTGCTCTTACTTTGCTTACCAGTTCGAGGCCGCTGATTTCACCCATCATGATGTCAAACACCATCAGGGCATAGTCGGCAAGATGCTTTTGCAGTGCCTCCTCTGCAGAGTTGGCAATATCGACGCTGAACCCCGCCAGTTCCAAATTGATTTTCATCAATTCGCATATCGGCATCTCGTCGTCGACAACCAGAATCTTTACAGGAGTTTCCATAATATTCTAAAAGTTTATCATTAATTCTGCTACAAATTTGTCGTGGTCTGACGCGCCTATCTCCACATTGTCGCCATAGAAGTATTTTTCATAATTCAGACGTAGCTCGGCGCTCACTTTCTTGTAGTATCCCAATGTGACACCGACAGTGGCACGCTTGCGGGCGGCGTTGGTGATTTCAATCTCTCCGTTTTCATCGGTATGTCCGCTGCTGTCGTCGGTCATCATGTCGAAACGGCCGAGAAATCGAACCTGTTGCATGTATTTGTTGTCGACGGGCAGGGCATACATAGCCATGGTGTTAAGGGCGTGTACTGGCTCGGCGTCGCTTTCGCAGAAATATTTGTACATGTATTCAGCCTCGACAGTGAAATTCTGGTACTTATAGCTGAGACATGCGTCATACATATTTGTTCTTATGTCTTGCGGCTTGGTGGTCATTGCGCTCACGTTCGCCTCGAAGTTTGACTTCTTGAATTTGAGATGCCCCACATACAAGTAATTGTTGTGCAGCCAGACATCGTCGGAGGCGGAACTGTTTCTTCCGTCATAGATACCGAATTCGGCTGTCAGCGGCACTTGCTTTGGCGCATAAGTGGCTTTGGCGCCGATGTCGAAAACGTTGCCTATCTGCTTTCCGACAAACGACCTGTTGGCAAACCAACGTGTGTGTGGAGCACGTGCTGCATCGACGGAAATAGGCACTCGGAACTGACCGCCGGTAAACTGGAATTGGTTGTCGAAGAAGTGTAGCCGTGCGAAAAGGTCGTGTGTGCGGATTTTGCCTTTGTCGCTCAAGTTTATTTGTAGTTTGTAGTCAACAAATTCTGTCAGCCATCCGCTGGCGCCTATTCTGGCGTCGCGCACCTGAAAACGGGAGTCCTTGACATCTGTCTGATACTCGAATTTTGTGCGCAGCGTCCCCCCGATTGTAGGAATCCATGATTTCTTATTGTCTTGTGCATTTGTGTGTCCGACAACCGAAACGCCGGCAATAAGTAATAATATCTTTATTGCTGATTTCATGCTGCAAAATTAGTGCAGAGACACGAAATTGCAATAACAAAACTGTAACAAATTAGAAGGTGAAGTGCAGCGCGATGCGCCATCCGCTTTTGTCAACACCAGGGGTGTCGCGATACGTGAGTCGCCACACGTAGTCCACTCGCAGGATTGTGAGAATGTTGTCAAGACCTACGCTCATCTCCATATAAGGTGTCTTTTCCATCGGACGGCACAATGCGTTGATAGGGAAGCGGTAGATGTCGAGACTCTTTTCGGGATTGTTTTTGTCCGACAGAGAGCCATAAAGACCTTTGAACGAAACCACCTCGCGCAGTTTCAGATATTTTATCAGCGGCACGCGGTTGAGCAATGCTCCGTTGATCCAATATGTGATATCCCACGAAAGGTATTGGTCGTTCATAAATTCCATCGCATTCATCAGCGCATACGATTCCGGTTGGATTGTGTATGACAGGTTGGCGTTGGGCAGCAGCAGGTCGGGATATGACACCTTGCTCCACACTTTGCCTCCCTTGAGGATTATGTCGGTGTATCCAAAGGCCGAGAACCAGAAGCGTTTCTGCACGCTCAGTTCGGTTTTGTTTATTGTAAACTTGTTGCCCAGTACGCCTTTGGGACTGTAGGTGTGTGACAGAATCAGAATCGGCATGTCGAGGTTGATGGGTATGCGCGTGAACCGGGCGTCGTAGAACTTCTCTCCGGGAGCATAACGTAGTGTCAGGTTGACCGACGACTGCTGATATTTGTCGCTCCAATTCCCGTAGCCGTCGACAAACGGCATCCAGCGTGTGGCTTCTTGAATCTGGTGCTTGAGTCCTACGGTTACGGCAAGCCCGTTCTCGCTCTCGCGCTTGTATTCCAGTTCAGACGTGCGCAGGTATGTCACCTTGTCGTTGGTTTGACGTTTCCATGCCAGAAACACGTTGTCCATATTTGTGAACATATATTGCTGGCCAAGTTGGTTGATGTCGTATTTATGGTGGAGGCGCAGCGAGTGTATCGGAAACTCCTTTGCGTGGTATTTCTTCTCGTTGAATGAATATTCCACTTCTCCATCATATTTCCATTTCTTGTCGCGGAATCCATAGGCGGTATATCCTTTCATAAACCAATGCTTGCTTAGGTTGGCGGTAGTCATTCCTCCCACTTTCAGACGTGCGCCCTCCACGGTGTTGCCGCTGATGGTGGTGTTCATTGGCCCGAAATCAAATTTGCTCGTGTTTTTGTCGCCTGTAGGGATGTAGCCTGACACAAGGACGGATATGGTTTTCTCTGTCCAATAGAAAGCCGGCACTGACCGCAGCTGCGTCAGCAGCTTGTCTATGGCGTTTTCTTTTTCTTTTATAGGTGTCATTCGGTTCTCCTTCCAGTACTCGTCGGGCATCTGCCTTGCGTCGGTGGCTTCGATGAGTTTGGCCTCCTCGTTGAAGATGCCGTCGTTCTCCGGTTTGTCGAAGCTGAAATTCTCATAAAGTGTGCGTCGACGGGCATAGAGTCCTTGCGATGACGGGATGATTGAGAATTCCACAGTCATGTCGTCTTTTGTCTTTATGCGGCAGCCGTCGGGGGCCTTGTCGAAGGTCTGCTCTATGCGCAGGTTGTTCACATAGTTGAGGTTGATGTCGCGTGGCACGTTCATCACAACTTTCTTTACAAACATTGTGCTGTCACCGAGCGGCACGTAGATGCGGCCGAAGAATCCGAACGTGCGGTTGTTGAACGGTGCAAAACTGAGTTCGATACATTTGACGCCGTCGACTGGGATGGTGTCCGACAGATAGTATTTGTAGAAGCCTGAGCCTATTTTCGACAGCGGACTGACAAAGCGGTTCTGCATAATGGCGATGTCGTTGTCGAAGATGTCGACTTCCCTGAACACGTCCTCCAGAAAACGCTGCACGCTTTCCTCGTCGAAAATCTCGTCGACACCGGCTCGCTTGATGCCTTTCACGAACTCTTTTTCGGCGTGGGGGCTGCGTCGGAAATATGCGGTGGAGAGTTTCTCCTTAACCGACACGTTGAGAATCGGTTTGCCCGACACTTCCGATGTGTCCATATATTCAAAAATGAATTTGAATTTTTTGAAAAGCCATTTGTCCTTGTCCTTCTCCGAAAAGTCGTTGAGGGCAAAGTTCATCTTCTCATATTTGTCGTAGCTGTAATAGTCGTGGTTGCGGGGGTCGTATTTTTCTTTCATGTCGCGCAGTTTCTCCATAAACTGAACGGCTGGGTTGTTTTTGCGGGAATAGTGTTCCTTGCCTGGTCGCACAACGAATTCCTTTAAAGCCACGCCGTCGGCCGACAGCTCGACGGTAAGATCGTTCACTTCGCCTTTGCTCACATAAATATCTTTTGGGGCATAGCCCATCATGGAGAAGTTGGCGCAGAGGAAATTCACCTTTGTCGTTATGTCAAACCGACCGTCGGCATCTGCCTGTGTGCCGGCGCTTGAGCCTTGCAGCAACACCATGGCAAACGGTATGGGCTCGCGTGTCAGCGAGTCGACCACCACGCCTTTGATTGTGGTGGGCTTCACTGGCGCTTGCGCATATGTTAGAGAGTGGGGCTGTGCCATTGTCAACATCACTGCCAGCAGGCACACAAGATGAAAAAATTTTGTCCCGTTTGTCATTTCTGAAATATATCTGTTTTTATTACTTTTGCAAAAGTAGGCACTTTCCCGTGTCCGTGGATAGAGTTTTGGACATAAAAACTCTCCTTTTTGACGTTAATTTGTTCTTATTTGTAATATTTCTTAATTATGGCACTTGAAATAGAACGTAAATTCCTTGTGGTGGACCAATCTTTTAAGGGGACGGCAACGTCGGTCGTGGATATGCGGCAGGGCTATCTGTCGCGCGATGCTGATGCTGTGGTGCGTGTGCGCATTGCGGGAGACAGGGCTTTCCTGACGGTCAAGACCCGCAACCGAGGTTGCGTGCGCAATGAGTTTGAATATGAGGTGCCTGTCGCTGATGCTGACGCAATGCTCTCGGCATGCCGTGGATTGGTGATTGAAAAGACGCGATATGTAGTGCCGTTTGAGGGATTCTGTTGGGAAGTCGACGTGTTTCATGGTTCGCTCGATGGTGTGATTGTTGCTGAAATAGAAATTCCGAAGGCGGATACGCAGTTCTCTTTGCCTCCGTTTGTGGGAGAGGAAGTTACCGGAAAGTCGGAATATTACAATTCTAATATCCATTTGCTCGCTAAGTGATAAAATTGTTCTAAAAGTCGGAATGGGGGGGGGGTAAATCATGCGGTGTGATTATTGCTGTTTTTCAATAATTTAGGTGAAATAGATACAAATTGACATTAAAAACATATTGGCCGTTTCTTATTTTTGCATTAATAGACTGTCTAAAATTACAATTTAATACGCTTGGCTCGGTTAAAATCCATTAAATGAATGGTTTATTGGTCGGAAGGGTTTCCCTTTTCTCGGCAATAATACTATCATTGCAGTCCTGTTTGCCTTTTGGTGGAAAGGAAAAATATTTACCCCAATTCGGGATAAAATAGCGATTAGTTGCATGTG
>UMHT01044862.1_pt1 | contig 42483 bp, 44 predicted proteins | sample 1965601 | NCBI WGS metagenome assembly UMHT01 (sample SAMEA4836105, study PRJEB28245) | human gut metagenome | biome: gut microbiome; material: fecal sample | place: Denmark | collected 2008 | reverse complement strand
TTTTCGTTTGCACCACCTTCGATTCTTTCCTTAACGATTTATGATAACAACTTATCCACATCCTTCAGTATGCCTTCATACCGTTCGGCCAGCTTTTGGTGTTCGCCCATCTCTCTTTTATATCGAACGGTCTTTGCCTTGCAGCGGCTTACATCCTTCTTTGCATTGGTCAGCTTTTCCTTGTCTCTGGTGTACACGGCATAACAGGGGCTCTGCATCCGCTCATACATCTCCTGCAGTTCTGCCAGCTCCGTACGGCAGTCCACATACTTCTTCGCAAAGGCTTTAGCCCGGTCTGTCTCATCCTGCCTGCCGTCTGTCCGTAAGTCATTCCCTAATCTCTCTGGCATTCTCCTCATCCGGCCAGGAAGCGCTTACCCACTTAAGCATTTTACGTATCTGTGGCCTTCTGGCCTCCTGGAAGAAAGTCTCTAAGTTTATCTCCATCCTCCCGTTTGGGATGTTGAATCTAATTACCATCCTTTATTCTCCTTATCCTCGCCTTAAGGGACTCCATAAGGCCATCCTGGGTCTCGTCCTTTACCCACAGCTTCTTTACCACATCCTCGTCCACCGTGCCCTTCGTTATCAAGCGGTGTATGATGACAGCTTCCGTCTGCCCCTGACGATGCAGCCTGGCATTGGCCTGCAGGTACAGCTCCAGGCTGGGGTTCAGTCCAAACCATACGATGATATGCCCACCTGCCTGTATGTTCAGCCCATGCCCCATGCTGGCCGGCTGGGCCAGAAGCAGCGAAATCCTTCCCTCGTTCCAGTCGCGGATATCCTGTTGTGATTTAAGGGTCCTGGGATTGTAGCCCTTGAACCTTCCCATCAACCGGTCATAATCATGGCGGAAGTTGTAGAACACCAGGACCGGATGGCCTCCGGATGCTTCCAAGATTTCCGCAAGTGCATCCAGCTTTCTGTCATGAAGGGGGATGACATTCCCTTCACCGTCATAGGCTGCCCCATTGGCCAGCTGCAGAAGTTTCCCCCATACAGCCGCCGCGGACAGGGCTGTGATTTCCTTGCCATCAAGCTCCAGAAGCTTCTCTTTTTCCAGCTCCCTGTACTTCCGCATCTCATGCCTGTCCATGCTGACGTATACGTCATTGACAATCTGTGCCGGCAGGTTTAAGTAATCATCAGCCTTCATGGATATGCAGATGTCAGACAGTTTCTGCTCTATGGCCTCCTTAGCACCTTCCTTTGGTGTCCAGGAATATACCACGAACCCGTTCCTCCTGTCCGGAAGAAAATACCGGTCTTTATATCCGGTGTATGTCTTTCCCAGCCGCTCCCCCCGGTCAATCAGGTACACCTGGGGCCACAGGTCCAGCAGGCCGTTGGGCGCCGGTGTCCCTGTCAGCCCCACAAACCGTCTTGCCAGGGGACGTACTATACGCAGGCTCTTGAACCGCTTCGCACTGTTGGACTTAAACGATGACAGCTCATCCACCACAATCATCTCGAATGGCCATTCCTTCCCCGTAAGGTTCACTAACCAAGTTACATTTTCACGGTTTATGACATAAATGTCCGCATCTGCTTCCAGTGCTGCTATTCTTTCACCGGATGTTCCAAGGACCTTTGACACCCTTAGGTGCTTCAGGTGGTCCCACTTATCGGCCTCCGTGGTCCATGTGTCATCCGCCACCCTGTAAGGTGCTATCACCAAAACTTTCTGTACCTCAAACCGGTCATATATCAGTTCGTTAATAGCCGTCAGAGTGCTCACTGTCTTACCAAGTCCCATCTCCATAAAGAGTGCACATGCCGGCAGCTCTATGATTTTTTCAGTTGCATATTTCTGGTATTCGTGCGGTATGTACTGCATTCTTCATTTCTCCTACATAGGTTCTTGCATCGTCCATCCCTTTCACCAGCCGGTAGTTGCACCCCAGGCTGATAAGGCGCTCTCTTTGCCACTTCTGGATTTTGGCTACACGGCCCATCTGCTGCTTCAGTTCCACGAACCACACCCTTCCATCTGGCAGGATATAAATGCGGTCTGGCACGCCTGGGTTTCCGGGAGACACAAACTTGAATGCTAGGCCTCCCATCTTCTCAATCTGTTTATTCAGCCAATCTTCTATGTCCTTTTCCAGCATTTCTATCTCGCTCCTTCCTAGGACACACTCCTCGCGCACGCGCGTATATGACGTGTGTAAACGCGGTTTCACGTGTATTTACTCTTTATTCTTTAATTTAATAGCTCTATAGAGAAAAGTTGTCCTGTTGTCCCGAATGTCCGTTTTTTCCTTTATTTTTAAGACTTTTTCATGGGACAACTGGCGGGACAACCTTCGGGACAGCTTTTTTGTTGTCCCCCTAAATTTTTTTGAGGTTGTCCCATTTTTTGAGGTTGTCCCGGGGTTGTCCTGGGGGTTGTCCCATAGGTTGTCCCATCTAAAAAACTCTTTTATACCCCCGTTGGCGGCCATATTCTCCTCCTATATATTTCCGTTCATTACTGTTTTCCCAGTTTGGTAACTTAGCTAAAATCTTTTTAATTGTATAGGTGTCCTTGGGTTCCATGTTCTTAAGGCTGTTCCCGAAGCACTCGCACCATATCTCCTGACAGCTGACAAAGTCCCTTCGCAGGACCGCCTCCGGTTCCGGGCACTCGGTCCCATATAGGAAGTCCCGGCGTTTATCCAGGTCCCGGCTGTACCAGTCTTCTGGAAGAAGCGTATCAAGATACATCCGCACCTTCTCCTCACGCGGATCCGTCATCATGGCTTCTTTCTGCTGTTTCACCGCTTCCTCCGCAGCGCCGCCTGACAGTATCAGCTTCTCACCCTGTGCCACATGATACAGCACCTCCGCCCATATCTGGCTTACTTCCTCCTGTGTCATATCCCAGACACGCTTTGCGCCGATGCAGGGCACCCTCACGGGCCAGAACCTCCTGCCGCCTTCCACGTCATTCAGGTAACCTTCCTCTGAGTTGGTAGTTCCAATCAGAATGCACTGCCGCGGATGGGAACTCACACGCCGCCCATAGGAGGCCCTGTAACGGTCATCCTGCGTGGTTATGAATCCTCTTAAGGTTTTCACGCCTGCGCTTCCAATCCCGGCCATCTCGCCTATTTCTATAATCCAGTATCCCTGCAGCTTCTCTGCTGCTGTCTTATCCCTGGTATCGGCCAGGTTGAGGGAATCAGAGAACCACCGTCCTCCCAGACGGGATATCAGTGTGCTTTTTCCGATTCCCTGCGGCCCGCAGAGTACCAGCACCGTATCGAATTTACACCCGGGATATCTCACCCGGTGCACCGCCGCACACAGGGTCTTTCTGGTGACAGACCGTACATATTCCGTATCATCCGCGCCAAGGTAATCAATCAGAAGCGTGTCCACACGCGGTATGCCATCCCACTCAGGAAGGCTGTCCAGATACTCTCTTACAGGGTGGTAACTCCGGTCATCGGCTGCCTTTGTGATTGCTGTCAGTATCTTTGCTTTTGGAAATTCCGTGTACGTCATGCTTAAGTATGCCTCCAATTGTGCGTCATCCGCATCCCGCCAGAAACGGGAAGGACTTTTCCATGGAACAGGACCCTTGATTTCCAGGTTATCCGCCATCTGGTTGAAACGAATGCCTTTCAACCCCTGGTCATGCCGCATGATGAGCAGCAGATTGTTTAAGCTGGGTTCCAGGCCCTTCTTGTCTTTTGACAGCCGGCTTTTCCAGGAATCATCCTCTTCCGTGTCGCATGTGTCAGCGAAGTCCTCTCTAGCCAGCTCCGCCCGTTCCCTGGCAACGGTCAGGGTTGTCTCCTTATCCCTTTGCACCAGTTCCATCATTGCCTTGTAGGATGGCAGCTTCGTTGTAGCAGTCCCCGGCGCCGCATCTTCATCTTGTATTCCGTACTTATGGATACGAACCAGGTCAAACGCATTACAGAGCTTCCCACAGGCTGGGTCCGTGGAATGGTTACTATATGCAAACTTTCCGTCCTCGTATATAACAAGCCCAGAGGCTGTGGAGCCCTCAGCATAGGTATATCTTTCTGGCAGGTCACACTTGACGTATACCTCCGGCAGAAAGGCTGCAATGGCATCCTCCACGTCATAAGTTCGGCAGAATGCGCCAATCAGTCCCGCCTTTTCCGTTGGGTCACCCTGCTTCTTAGCTTGTTTAACCCTGGATTCCTTTGCCCGGCTGCTCTCCGGCCAGTAACTGGTATCCGTCCAGTCCGGGTACCGTCTCAGTATGTTATCCGCAGATAACCATGGCAGGTCCTCATAATGGAATAAATATTCCCCATCTGCCGCCGCGGATGGCCAGTACATCAGCCGGGAAGGCTGGTATGTTGTATCATCGAAATAATCAATTCCTATCTCCTCAGCCAGCTTCCTGGCTATGGCCTCGTATTCATCCGCTGTGACCGGACGGTCCATTGGTATCACGAACCTCAGACGCGGTTTTTCCGGGCTGTGCTTATGCGTGGTGTACATGGCATAGGCATAATAAGCTAAAAGTGCTATATCCTCCATGAGGCCCGCTGGGGCGTAATCTGCATCCAATGTAATCAACTGCCGACTATCTACCGTATCTGCCTTACGTCTCCCGCCTTTCAGAGCCCCTCCAACAAACCCACCCACGTCCTTGATACGGTCCTGTTCATCCTTTGGCATCTTCATGTATTCCGCCAGTGTCTCATGGGTCCTGACGGGTGTTTCCAGACGTTTCAATAGCTGGGACCAGGAATAGCTCTTATTCTTCCAGTTCTTTTCCATGCGGCTCCGCCCTGTTGCCAGGGTGATTGTCCCGTCGTGCTTAACTGCCATCCTGTAATCCGCAATGCTGGAGACTTGCATCCTGTATCCCTCCTTTAATCCTTCTTATAAAATGGGGTTTCATAACCATCCCCGCGCAAGGGCAGCTCCTGCGCCCATGGTACTGGCTGTGCCATGATGGCTGTTATCTTCTCCAGGGCATCTATGTCCGTTTCCGGCACATCCACGATAATTTCATCATGTACATGCATAACAATCTGATATCCTGCACCAGAAACACGTTCCATGGTCACTGCCAGGCAGTCTCTTGCCGTGGCCTGTACGATATTCTCCACAAGCTTTCCGCCCCAGGTCTTAAGGCGTCCCCATTTCTTTGTTTCCTGGTCCACACCTGCGTATGTTATGACGCTCTTTCCTTTCTCGTCATCCTCTATCCGGGTGTCATAATATGCCAGTTTCCTTCCGGATGGCAGTCCAATGAATAGTATCCTGTTAATATAGGAAAAACTCAGGCCGTGTTTCAGTTTTATGGTCCTCCGTTCTTCTATGGCTGCACGGGCGGCTGCCTCCGCATTCCGCCATAACTTGCATATGTTCGGGCTGGCCTTACGCCAGTTTGCTATAATCATGGGTATCTCGTCATCTGGAATGGTGCCCGCCTTATCCATGGCTTTCATGGCACCAAAGCCCCCGCCATACCCCAGGGCAAGCTCAGCCACCTTTCCCTGCTGCCTCAGCCGGCTTCCCTTCTTGATGTTCTCAATCGGCACATGGAACATCTGGGCAGCGGAGGCCTCGTATATCTTTCCGTGGGTCCTGAACACATTCAGGCGCCACTTCTCATCTGCCAGCCATGCAATCACCCTGGCCTCAATGGCAGAAAAGTCGCTGACCACGAACCGGTATCCTTCTGACGGGATAAAGGCGGTTCGTATAAGCTGTGAGAACACAAACGGTATTCCTTCGAACAGCAGTTCCAGGGTGTCAAAGTCCTCCTGCTTCACAAGGTCCCTTGCCAGGTCCAGATCAGGTATTTTGTTCTGAGGCAAGTTGTGTACCTGCACGATGCGCCCGGCCCAACGCCCGGTCCGATTGGCTCCATAGAACTGCAGGATTCCCCTCAGGTATCCATCCGGGCAGACTGCATGCCTCATGGCCTGGTATTTCTTAACAGATGTCTTTCCCAGTTCCTTCCGTATTTGCAGCATCCTCAGTCCTGGAAGGACATCATGTGTGGTTTTCAATTCCTTCAGCTGTGCCTCAATCACCGGTATGCTGTCCTTGGTGATACTGGGAACATCAAGCCCGTATGTCATAAAAAACCACATCTTCAATTGGGGCAAACTGTTCGGATTATTAAGTCCCGTGAGTTTCCTTGCCTCCTGCTTGAGTCGCTCCTGGTAAATCCCGTCATACTGGATTATCTTATCTGCCAGATCCATATCCAGACGTACACCATGGTCATTGATGTGCTGGTCCAGGTTCCACAATTCCTGCTCCTGCCTGGCGACTGGGTATATCTGCAGCTTTTCGCGGATGGTTGCCTCGACGACTACATCCTGCCTGTTGTACTCAATAAACAACTGCCATTTATCTGGGGCGTGTTCCGGGAGGTTTCTGCTACGCATTCCATTGGTCTTGGTCGGCTTACAGGGCTTACAGAAGTACTGTATCAGGCTTTTACCTATCTTATCCTTCTGCTTATCCTCCGGAAGCCCCAGGGCTTCTCCCACCCCTCCCAGTGTCCCTGGAAGGCCAAGGGTAGCCGCATGTACTGCCGTGCACCGCCACTGCTCTGGGGGCATCGGCCTGCCCAGCCAGGAGGCAAGGCAGGTCCTTTCAAAGTTGGCATTATATGCCGTCTTGATTACATCCGGACTGTACAGGCCTTCCCAAAAGTCTGGGAAATCCCGTTCCGGGTCCGTCAATGGATCCGTCAGGTCAATCACCTTCACGCCCTGCCCGTCATACCGGTATCCTATCAACAGTATCTCGAAGTCAGGGGCGGATGCATATGCATACACCCCTGCCTCCCTAATATCAATGCTGGAATAGGTTTCTATGTCCACATTCATTGTCATAAGTCATCATCCTAACAGGTCATCATCAAATCCGTCGTCGCTGTCCTCAAAGTCACTGATTGCGGAATCCACCGTGATGGTCCCACCAAGCGGCTCATCGTCCCTTTTCTTCTTAAGGGCGTTCAAACCTACGGCGATACCCTTGTTACCATTGCTGTTGAAGGGAAAGAAATTGATAGAGGCCTGTCCCCAGCAGCCGCTGTACATCTCGGTCTGGTCAAGTATCTCATTGTTGTCCTGGTCCAGAAGGATGGGCTTACGGTTGCTGTTCGCATTTATGAAATACATCCCAGTGTATTCCGGGTAATCATCCGCACGTTCCTCGTCACCGTCACGCAGCGGAAGTTTAAGCCCGGCTGTTTTTCCTTTGAACTTGTTGGCGGCGCCTTCCTTTTTGGCCGCTTCGATGGCTTCCTTAATCTTGCCTAATGTTTTTTTGTCAGACTTGGGAATCAGCAGGCAGACGGAGTAACGCTTCTCCTGCCCTTCCTGGGCCGCCCATGGTTCAAATACATGTAAGTATGAAAATCTCACGGTTCCTGTGGTTACCTTAGTTACTTTTCTTTCTTCGCTCATAATATTCAATCTCCTTTTTATTCGTCCATTTTATTGTCAAAGTCCTGCTTTGCTTCGGCTACTCTATTCAGTTCCGGTCGTTTGTCCGATTCCGGTGCGAGGGTCGGTTTCCCTTCCGGCTTAATGACCAGGCCGGACAGCAGCTCCTCGAATTTCTTCTTTCCAATCAGTTTTGTCATCTCCGTAATGCCTATAAGCTCCTGCGGCTTGTAAATTTCGTCCTCTTCCCAGCCCTCTGTTGTCAGACGCATAGCAATTGCATCCTGGTCGGTATACCTCCGGCGGCTGGTGCCCTCCACCAGCTTCCAGCCTTCATATTTCGTTCCCTTAAGGGCTTCTGCCAGGGCAAATCCTGTGACGTCCTTCACCCAGTGATCAAGCTCGTCAGCCCTCCTGAGTACTTCTCCTATTTCCTCGTCAGTGAGGAGAGCCGGGTCAACGAAGTCCAGCTTCGTCAATTCCAGGTTATACTCTGCACGGGCCCTGCAGGTGACTCTGGCCTTGCAGAACCGGCAGTAGTCTCCTACCTTGAACTCCCCTTCCCCGGCATAAGCCTGCGCCGCCTTCGGCCGTACCTCTCGTTCCGCCCAGTCTAACAGCTCCTCCGCTGTCAGCTCCTCCACGGAGATGTTTTCCAGGCGGGGCTGGATAATGGTCATCTGTATCCTGTGGATGTCATACAGCATGGAATGTTCCAGGTAAGCACCAAGGCCATATAATCTGAGCTGCGGGTTGTCCTTTGCAGATACCCCCACGCCTTTGCCATATTTCAGGTCAATGATGTTGACCATGTCATCCGCTACAATTACAACATCCCCCGTCCCAAATCCATCCGGGACATACTCAGAAACATCCAGACGCTGCTCGAACAGTACCCGGGCATCTGGGCAGGCGGCTTTCACTTCATTGGCAATCTCCCAGACACGCTGGGTGTAGTCTTCTATGTAATCCTGCATCTCCCTGTTGTACATCGGGTCAGCCTTGATTTTATTAAACCGGGTTGAGAATGCCTTTTTGCTTATCTCTCCATTGTTGTAACGCAGGATGATTTCCGCCAGATTGTGGGCCAGGGTTCCCTCAGCGGCATACTCGCTGTCGCTATCAGGGAACTGCTCTTCCAATCTTACGGAGGGAGGGCAGGACATCCACCGCTTAGCACCGCTTGCACTCAGCCTTGCATGTGTATCCGGCATTACAGCTCACCCGCCTTCTGCATAAGCTCTGTATACCTGTCCTCAGGGACTTCCGTCAGTTTCTTCACACCAAAACCGGCTATCAGTTCCTGTACCTTCGCACGCTTCCCTGCCTTCTGCAGCTCTGACAGCTTCTCCCGGACCTGTACCAGGGTATATCCTGGTCCCTCATCCTTCTGTTCTGTCGTTGGTTCCATGGGTTCATCGGCATCCTCATCCGCAGGCGTTTCTCTGTCTTCTGATATTTCATCCTGCAGGCATGTTTGCTGTTTGGTTTCGGATGTCCTATATATATCTTCCCCCTTTATAAATTCCTGCACGGCTCCCTGGATGCTACCTCCGTTTAACTTACCCGCAAACTCCTGCATCTCCTCTAAACTTTCAAATACGGCTGTGATTGTCATATCTCAATTCCTCCTATACTTTCTTTTAGGTATTCCATCTCTTCTTTTGACAGTGTGATTCCTTTTGTCATCTCTGACCGGTCCTTATTCCATCCTCGGATGTCGTACTTGGCTTTCCGGTCTCCCCATTCAATCAGATTCAGCTCCTTGTGCCATTTTCCGACCGCAGGAAGTACAGCCAGAGTCTGGATGATGTTGTATTTCAAATCTGGCATTGATTTTTCCTCCTTTCTCTCATATACTAAGGTTGTAAATAATTTTTAGTTACCCGGACTTCGGACGGCTCCACCCGTCTGGGGTCCTTTTTTCTCCTTCGGAGCTCAAATAGATATTCCATCAGCTCCGCCGCTTCCGTTGCTGTGTACAATGCATCCGGATTATGTTTAGCGCACTCGCTTATATATCCGGTGACTCTTGGGAATGCCGTTTCAAAGTCTTGGCACCCAGATTTCTTTATGTAATTCAGCGCTGTCAGCTTCTTGACCATCTTTTTTCTCAATCATTTCACCTTCCTTCAAATCACGCCCATGACCGCCGCCATGACCACGATAGATACCATCCACATCCCCAACAGCCAGATAACCGCCGGTACAATCCACTTAGCTGCCCTCATGATTGGGCCGTCCCGGCGCCTCCTGCACCGTCGGAAGGTCACCATACGTCTATGCCCCATGATGTTGGTGAGTACCGCTGTTCCTGGCCCGGTGATGTCCACACGCCAGCCGGGATACTGGACCGCTGCTTTGGCGCGGATATGGTACTCCGCAAATGTTTTAGCTCTCATTGGCTTGTCCCTCCCACGTATCGTTCTGCTTTCCACGCTGCATATTCTGCCTGCACCTGCGGATCCTTAAAATACTCTGCTATAATCTCCACAAGAGGACTTGCAAGACGGAACAATTCGTTAGATGGTATGTCTTTTGGCTGTATCTCGATCTCCTCTGTGGTGCTTACAAACCTGGCCTCATTTCCCATCGCTCTCTCCTGTCATTTTCTCCAGATCAAGCCTCAGCTGCCCCTCGACTTCCATCCGGCGCCTTGATGCCTTAGCACTTGACGCTTTCAAGCCTTCAAATTTTGTCCGAAGCTGGGCATCAACGCCGCGTAAGCTGTCAAGATCCTTACTCTTATCAATGTTGACATACTTTGGCACACCGTCCACATTGCATGCAAACACGGTCCTTATCCCCTTGTCATCCCGCATGCTTGACATCATCTGCTGTGCAGTTCGCCTTATTTCTCGTTCTTTTGCTGCTAAAGCATTAAATAGGAAATGTGGTCTAATCATGTCCATCACTACTTCCGTTTCTACCTCTCCCATCTCATACAGCTTTTGTTTAATGACTTCCCTTGCCTTAGGTTCCAGCTTTCTTGCTCTGGTCATGCTCTACCACTCCTTTCAAAAAATTTCTTACTCTTGACAACTTAGCAATTGAATCCTCGACCTCACGCAGATGCCCTGGGGCGGTATCCGCATGGATTATCTCGCTTATCATCCTCAGTTCCTTTTCATCTGCCTGAATCCACATAAAGGCATTAATCGCTTTGTGGTACTTCTTGGTCATCTTCCAGCACTCATCTATATAGGCACTGTATTCGTCTGCTGTCTGGGCCTTAGTTGTTCGCGCCCTCCTCTGGGCAAGGTCTATGATTTTCCCCTGATCCTCTGGCGGTGCCTTGCGGAGTTCCTTTGCGGTTTCCATGGCCTGGTACTTCGGCAGGTCAGCAAGCGGAGGAAACTCCTCTACTGCCTTGACGTGCTGCTTGGCATCCCGTAAGGTTTCTCTTGAAACACCTATCTCAGCAGCAACTTTTTCAATAGATGCAACCTTTTGGGGTCTTCCGCCTAGGTTTTTGGCGGACTCCGCCGAAAACTCCTTATCGGTTAAGTGTGCGAAGTCCGCACAGTTCGGCTCTACAACCTTCTCTTTTAATTCCTGTTCCTTGATCTCTGCCAATTCCACAAGATTCTTGGATTTCTCCAGTTCTGTCAGATTCTTGCGCTGGATGTTTTCTTCCAGTTCCAGTATCCGCAGTTCCTTTTCGGAGATGTCCTCCAATACTTTTGCTTCAATCTCAGTCAGTCCGATCCGCTCACAGGCCAACAGTCTGCGGCATCCGGCAATCAGGTTGTGATCGGAATCAACCACAATGGGATGGAGCAGACCATGCTCCTTAATGCTCTCCGCCAAGGCTTCCATGTCGCCGTATTCATCCCTAACGCGCTGACCGACTTTTACGTCACTGATCTTCAGAATCATGAGTTTCTGAGTCCTCCATAAAATAATCCATTGGTACTCCAAAATGTTTCGCCAATGCTGCAAGACTCCTTGTCCCTGGTTTCGCGATTCCAGCTTTCCAATTAGATATTGCAGTTTGGCTAATACCTGTAGCTTTTGAAACCTGATACGCTGTTTCGCCATGCCGTATCATAAGTTCGCAAAGTTTTTGATACATTTTTTATTCTCCTTTCTGTGAAAACTACTATTGCATATACTTCACAAATATGATATACTTCAATTACCAGTTAAAGCATCACATTTTAAACGCACTTCATTTTTGGGTTGTATAATACGAATTTGCAACCAACTTGTGAAGTATGGTTACACTATACTACCATACTATGAATTAGTCAAGTTGTTTTTACGCCCATTTTATAAAGTATGCGTTTTTTGTGAAAGGAGCACAAGAATGTACGATATATTTGAGCGATTATTACAAAAGAAAGGCGTAACCACATATCAAGTTTCCAAAATCACAGGTATAAGCCAATCAACATTTAGCAATTGGAAAAACAGACGAAATTTGATAAGTACTGAAAATGGAAAAAAGCTTGCTGAATATTTTGGCGTATCACTAGATTATTTAATGGGCAAAAATTTCATAGAAGAAATGGGACATGTATTACAAAAAGAAAGGGTAGAACAAAAACTGACCCAAGAAGAAGTGGCTACTGAAAGCGGCATCTCTGTTAATGACTTAGCATCTTATGAAGCAGATGATGTACCAATTCGGGAAGATATATTTGATGACATTGCTACTGCGCTTGGAACTTCGTACCTAGAATTGTTATATAAGTATGGTTTATACGATGAATACATCCCACCTTATTTTGATGGCGATGTGTTACGATATGAGGCGTTTAAAAAGGCGAGAGATATGGATGTAATGGCTGAAAATGCAGAGGCGGATGAGGATATTCTCCTTATAAGTCGTGCCGCTCGAAAAATGACTCCGGAAAATCGGAAAAAATTAATAGAAATGGCTAAAATTATGTTTGCGGAGGATTTTAATGATTAGTGCACCAGATTATCATAAGGCAACAAATGCTGCCTACCATTTATTGCTCAAACAAGGCAAAATAGAAATCCCGGTTAATTTGAATAAATTCCTTCATCTACATCGGCAAAACATACGTTTGATGACATATTCACAAATGGCAGCTAGATTTTTCATGTCAGTTAATGAGTACAAGATGCTTGTACCAAGTGAATTTGGGTTTACCATGAAGTGGCACGGAAAAAATTATATATTATATAACGATGAAAAAGGATATCTTACCAATAGATTTACAATTTCTCATGAAATCGGTCATATTATCCTTGATCATAAAGTCGATGATTCTGTCGCCAAAAGAGAAGCAAATTGCTTTGCAAGAAATTTACTTTGCCCAATACCTTTTATTGATTCACTTGACATTAAGAGTATAGATGACTACATGGGATGGTTTCATGTGAGTGACTTGATGGCTGAAAATTGTATTAAAAATGTTGCATCTGATCGTTTTTATATTGAAAATGAACTTTATAGATATGTAAGCGATTTAATATACGTATTTATGACAGGAGAGTCTCTGGCATCAGCTTATGGCTACAGTTATTATTAGATGACATAAAAACCGTCCTTGCAACATTTAACTTATAAACCAGGAGGTGACCCACCTTGTATCTGACACTTTCAGAATACATAAAAAGTATAGAAAAACTGAATGCGGCTGGAACCAAGGACACAAAGATCCGCGATCTCCTCGAATACTACCAACGATACAATTGTTCAGTCACTCCCGGCCCTGGTGTATTCTATGCCGTCATATATGCTCGCTACTCTTCTCACAGCCAACGCGATGAGTCCATTGAGGGGCAAGTCCGTGAAGACTTGGAATATGCTTCACGCAACAACATGATCGTTCTTGGGGTGTATATAGACCGAGCTCTTACAGGGAAGGAAATAGACAAGAGGATATCCTTCCAGCAAATGATAAAGGATTCAACACGTGGAAAATGGCAGTATGTAATAACTTGGAAAGTAGACCGCTTTGCCAGGAACCGATATGATGCAGCCATATATAAAGCCCGACTCAAAAAACATAATGTCCGTGTTGTCTATGCCAGAGAACAGATCCCTGATGGTCCTGAAGGGATTCTGCTGGAATCTGTGCTGGAAGGGCAGGCTGAATATTACAGTGCCAGCCTCTCCCAAAACATTAGGCGTGGCCAAGAGGATAATGCGATGGAGTGCAAGGTTAATGGCTCCATCCCATTAGGGTATCGGGTTGGCGCTGACAGGCGCTTCGAGATAGATCCAGGCACTGCTCCAATCATACATACAATCTTTGAGTTATATGATGCAGGGCACACCTACCAAGACATTGAGGACTATCTAAATAGCCGGGGATATAAAACACAGAAAGGCGGCCCCTTTAATAAAAACAGTTTTAACCGTATTCTAAAAAATGACCGCTACATTGGGACATACCGTTATAAAGAAGTCACTGTTGAAAATGGAATGCCAGCTATAATTGATAAGGAGTTGTTTGATTCCGTGCAAAGAAAAATAGTGAGAAACAGAAAAGCGAGAGCGCATAAAAAAAGTGATATGAACTTTCTTTTAACCACAAAGCTATATTGTGGGCTCTGTGGAAAGGCCATGATAGGAGAATCCGGCACAGGAAAATTGGGTGGGAAATATTACTATTATACATGTGTGGGTAAAAAACGTGACAAAACCTGCAAAAAGAAACCTATTAAAAAAGACTGGATTGAGAATTTAGTAATCCAGGAGACAGTCCGTTTAATCCTTCAGGATGATATGATCAATGAAATTGCTGATAAGGTGATGGAATATCAGGCCCGTGAAGCAGATTACACTGTCCTTCACAGTCTTCAGATCCAGCTAAAGGATACAGAAAAAGCTATCAAACATCTGATAGCAGCAATCGAGCAGGGTATAATAACACCTTCCACAAAAAATAGGCTGGAAGAGCTTGAGGACGAAAAGATTCGCATCATGAATGGGATTGCTGAGGAGGATACGATCCAGCCTGTTGTAGAAAGGGATCAGATAATCTTCTATCTTAGGCGCTTTCAGAATGGTGATGTAAGTGACCCACAATATTGCCAGACCCTGATTGACGTTTTTGTCAATGCAGTCTATGTCTATGATGACCGTATTGTAATCACGTACAATTATTCTGGTAATCATAATACAGTTACATTAGAACAAGTTGAACAAGCCTTAGGGGAGTCTAAGTGTTCGGATACAGTTTCGTCAGCTCCATGCTGAATGATGTCGGTTTTTCCTTATTTTATAAGGAATTCCGGCATTTTCTTTTTAGAAATGCTTGATAACCTTACTAGGATTTTGATTACCTTTTTTGATTACTTTTTAGGCTGTTTTCATTGGAATTGCAGCCCGATTTATCTGCTGTGTCTTGGTATTATTATTCTTGTTACACATACCTATCCCCTGCTTCTGATTTTGGATATTCTTCGATGTCATACGCATTAAATACTTGTTCTTCTTTACCGGACCACCACGCGGTGCTTGTCATCATACATGTTCTTCGTGATACAGTTCCCGTTCTCATCGTACCAGGCCGTCATGGCATGGCTGTCATCGTACTCATACCGGCGCTCATTACCTGCCGGGTTCGTGGCGGATACCAGGTCCCCTGCCCCAGCATTCCGCTGGCAAATGTCTCGTCTTTTACCTCTGAAAGCGGTATCATCCCGCCTGTAACAAGGCTTGTAATTGCAAATTCCCGGTGGCAATCAACGCATAGATGATGTTACTTCCATATTCTGGAGAGGCGTACATAAAGATAGGGCCCTGTCAGAAATCGGATAGTATCATAGGGCTGATCCTGGAGGCATTTGGATTGACCGTTGAAGACGTTCAGCCCCATATGGTCCGGATGGTCGTGGGTAATAAACACGTCCAGATCCTTATAGGACACTCCAAGCGCCTCCACCATACCGCGCGGTATCTCCTAATCCTGTTCAAACCGAAAAGAGGTATCCACCATCAGACTGCGTCCCGGCTGCCGGATCAGATAGAGATTGCGTGGACTCATATGGCGGTCAGAATAGGAAATCGTCTCCTGAAATAGATTGTGATAAATTGACCTCCATTGTAATTTTTCGGACAAATGCAAATTAGATTTTCTGACTGTAATTAGAATACAGCCGGAATTTTTTCGCTGTTTACTGGCATTTTCTTTGTTCATCCTGTATAATAAGTATATCAATTTATTGGAGTGTATTATGAACTTACCACAACTATACTATTTTCGAAAACTGGCTGAAGTCCAGCATTATACGGAGGCAGCCAAGGCACTTTATATTACGCAGCCCAGCTTAAGCGATTCCATCGCATCCCTGGAAAAAGAACTTGGGGTATCCCTTTTCCAGAAAAAGGGGCGTAATATCCAGCTTACCAAATACGGGAAAGAATTTTACCAGTACGTCAGCGAATCCTTAGGTATCCTGGAGCACGGCATCTCTCTGATCAAGGAGAAATCAGGTCATATCAGCGGCTCTATCGATATCGGATGCATCCCCACCCTGTTAGGTGACTTTTTACCGGAAGCGCTGGAGCTTTATCACGAGAAGAATCCGCTAACCACGATTAATATCTATCATGGAATGTCCATTGAGGTGGCTCAGGGCGTTTCCGGCGGTAAATATGACATCGGCTTCTGTTCCATGGTGGACGACATGCCCGACCTGGTCTTCGTCCCCATCACCTATCAGGAACTGATCGCCATTGTCCAGAACAACCATCCGCTGGCAGACCGCGGCGCCATGTATCTGTCTGACTTAAATGGTTACAGATTGACCACCTACCGGGATACAATCCCCATCGGCAAGGTCGTCCACAAGCTGCTGAAAAAAAAAGGAGTGGAGGCCGTCTATTCCTATGACGACGAAATCTCCATTGCCGGCAGGATTTCCAACTCCTCAAAAGTGGCCATTGTGGCAGATACCCCCTTTTTGAGGCAGTTCAGTAATCTTTCCAAGGTCCGGCTTCTTGATGTTCCAAAAGATACCCGCATGATTTATATGGTATACAGCAGTAAAAACTTCATCACTTCAGCCGTGGAAGCCTTTGCGAACTTCATGGTCGCCCATTGCTTAAATATGCCGGAGTAAGATTCCTTCACACCTGCCGCATAGCTGTCACACAAAACGCAAAAAAGGAACCGTCCTCTGCTCTCTGAACCAGAGGAACGGTTCCTTTTTCCATACTCACAATTCTTAAAATGTAATACCAAAGGTAGCCATCAAAGCGATAACCAGACCCGCTACAGCCGCTGGAATCATGGTTCCCAGAATCACGTGCTTATAGCTCTCCTTTAAGCTGCACCCGCAGATGGACATTGTAAGAATCGCCACGGAGGAGTTAGGCAGCTTATTTAAAATCAGGGCCGACTCTGCCACGATTCTGTGAAGAGCCTGGACATTGACTCCCATATCCACAAACGCCTGGCCGAAGCTCTCCAGGAATATGGTTTCGCCGGAGATTGCGGATCCGGTCAGACCAGTCAGTACCGCGGTTCCGAAATAAGCCTTTAAATACACCGGCATATTCATGGCCAAAACGGCCTGCTGCAGTTCTTTAAACGCAGGCGACAGACTGAGCACCTTGGAAAGTCCCATAACCGCCGCAACCGTCAGCATAGAATTCAGTCCTGATCCTGCGCCCGTTTTCGCGGAGGATTTAATATTTTCAATATGCTTAAACTGTGTCGCTATAATCAGCAGAATGCCCACGGTCAAAGAAAACAGGATACTCGTGGAGGTTCCCCAGCTGGAGGTAGCCACTACAATGCCAAACACTACAACGAACGGAAGCACCGACATTCCGATACCAGGAAGTTCTTCATCGCTCATAATCTTATTGGAGTCGGCATACATGGCCAGCAGTTCTTCATTCGTATGTTTTTTGTGGCTCTGGGCCTGGGCATAGTTGAAATATACGAAGTAGCACACAGCCACGATTACGGTAAACACAAGCGATAAGAAAGGCGCCGATCCCAGAGACGTTCCCAGATAACCGCTGGGCAGTACGTTACAGATATCCAGGGTGTACATGAATCCATTGGCGGAAGCTCCGCCCCCCAGAAGCATGAACGGAAGCAGCCTGCGGTCCATCTTATTTTCACGGAGCAGATTATCTGCGATCGGATACAGTACAAACACCATGATATATCCATTGATGCCTAAAAGTGTGATAAAAAAAGTACAGATCAATATAACCAGACCAACCATCTTAGCTCCCAGCTTCTGTGTCAGCCATTTGGCTATTTTCGTTGCCAGCCCGGTTTCCAGCACCAGTTGTCCGAAGATGCCTCCCATACCCAGAATCAGGAACCAGGAAGTTACGAAACCACCGGCGCCGCCGGAGAATGTGGTAAGAAGACCGTCGGACAGGCTGAGCTGACTGCTTAATAAGATAATTACCGCCGTAATTACGGTAGCAGTTATCATGTCAATCCCCTTGATGATCATAACCACCAGGAGAGCAATGGCAAAAATAAGACCCACTGTTGCTAACATAAAAATACCTCCATCATTTATTTTTCAGTTCCGGCCTGCACCTTCCTGCCGCTGTCATACGCTCCGTCCGGCCATCCGATTATCACATTCATCACCGTGGGAAGGATGGGGGTGAATAAATTGATATAGGATGCCGCGGTCAGTCCCTTGGATACCAGTGCCGTAAGCCCTGCCTGGGAAATCACCCAGGTAAGACAGATATAGACAAAGGTAAGGACAGCTCCCCGCCGGTTGCGTTTAGCTTTGGAAACCTCCGGATCTTCCCCGGTCCTTTTCTGATACCCGTTCAGAACACGGTCGTTAAAGCCCTGCGCATAGTTGATCGCCGTGGAGATTGCTGCGAAAAAGATTGCTACGGTAAGCGGCGTCAGGGAAATAGCCTTGACAGCGCCGCCCGCCCAGCCGTTCTGTACCACCAAAATTATATATACGGCTTTTCCGTTTGCCCAGCCATCGTATACCGCGCTGTAGTTTCCCGCCAGATTGACGGCGTTCATCTCCAGGAAAATCCAGTTTACAATCACCGAGAGAACTACCGCCCAGCGCAGCGTTTTCTTATTGTTAAAAAGCTGGGCATGATTCACGTATTCCCCCCTACTTTTCCGTTTCCTTTTCTCGTGTCTGCCAGTGGGCCGTCATTCGGTCCAACGGCATTTCCAAAAGCCCCGTTCCCTCAGAATATGCGTAAACCGCAAAACCCCTTTTACAGCGAAACACACATTCCAGGCAGGGATCTTCATCACAGTAGCAGAACGCATCCGTATCTGCCAGTGCAAATACCATGGGGGAACGTTTTTCCTTCATCACGTGTTTTAAATAACCGCCGGTGAAGGTCTTCAGATAAATCCACTGCGGAACGCATTCCTGCCTTTTCGTCTTCCAGGATACCTTTACGGCGTTGTCGTTATAGCCGCCCGTAATCTGGTAGCTCAGTTCCAAAAGCTCCTTTGCCCCTTGGGCGTCCGTTGGCGCCAGGCGCTCTGCTTCCTCATTGCAGCAGAGAATTTTCTTCTCTAAAAGCGCCTGGCCTCCGGTAACTGGAAATAAGCTGTTACAGCTTCTGCAGCGATAAAATACAACATCCGGACACTGATCCGCGCGTGGTTTTCGGGTATCCCGGCACCTTCTCGGTCCAAATTTCTGCTCAATCATTGCGATATCAACCCTTCATTCTTTTTTCCAGTTCCTCTTTTAACAGATACTTTTTCACCTTTCCGCTGCCCGTGTGGGGAATACGGTCGATCAGCTCCAGCCTCTCCGGCCAAAACCGTTTCGGGACTCCGTTCTGGCAGAGCCAGCCGGTCACGTCCTCCAGCTTCAGATGTTCAAATCCCGGCAGCGGCACGGCAAAGGCGCAGATTCTCTCGCCCAGCCGGTCATCCGGCATTCCGATCACCGTATGGTCGCCCATTCCCGGGCAGCCTTCCAGCCAGTCATTAATCTCGTTGGAATTCAAATTCTCTCCGCCGCGGACGATCATATCTTTCTTTCGTCCAATAATGTGAATATTGCCCGCTTCATCCCTTACGCACAGATCCCCGCTGTGAAACCACCCGTCGTCATCCAGCGCGCCATCCGTAATCTTCTTATCCTTTAAATATCCCACAAACACATTGGGACCTCTGGAAAGCTCTTCTCCCGGTACTCCCGGCGGCACGTCGTTTCCCTCGTCGTCCACGACGCGGATTTCAACGCCTTCCATCGGACGTCCGGAAGTGGTCCCGTTTAATTCCAGCGCCTCATCGGGCCGTACAAACACGTGGGGGACGCTTTCCGTCGAGCCGTAGACCTCACAGAGCAGGATTCCGAAGCTCCACGCCTTCTGTACCATATATCCCGGCACCGGAGCGCCGCCGCAGAGGTAAAGCTTCAGAAACGGCAGTTCTCCGCCGCCGTTCTCCAGTTCCCGGAGAATATCATAGATAAATGGCGTAGCGCCCATGGAGAAGGTGCACCGCTCCCGGTTCATCAGATCAATGGCCTCCCGGCAGCGGTACTTCTGCTGAAGCACCACCTTCGCCCCGATCAGCATGGGGGTTATCAGCCCGTGATGGAAGCCCGTTGCGTGGTTTAACGGCGCGGGCATAAACATGATGTCCTCACAGGTCAGTCCCAGTTCTCTGGTAAATACCTCCTCGCTGTAACGGATATTATTGTGGGTAAGCAGTACTCCCTTCGTCCCGCTGGTCGTCCCTGAGGTGCAGAGAATCAGCGCCAGATCCTCTCCTGTCCGCCCGCTCTCTGTCTCCGTCCGGTCTGTTTCCGTCTGATCTGTTTCCCTCTGGTCTGTTTCTGTCTGGTCTGTTTCCCTCTGGTCCGTCTCCGCATGTTCCGTATCCGTCCGCCCAGTCTTTGCATCCCATCGGTCCAGAATTTCCTCAAACGCCAATACCCCGCCGGCCTCCGGCTTTTCACCGCCCACGATGACGACGCAGGACAGCGACGGAATGCGTTCTCTCACAGCCAGAATCCGGCTCGCATAATCCGTCTTATGAAAAAAGGAGGGTCCGAAGTAAACCTTTGACTCCGTTAAATTCATGCTCCGTATCAGTTCCTTTTCCTCATAGGACATGGCGATGGGATGGGCTACGGCCCCGCTCATAAAGCAGGCGATAGTCACCACCACGAACTCGCTCCAGATTGGGAGCTGGAACGATACCGCGTCTCCCGGCAAAACACCCTGCTTCCGGAGAAAGGCCGCCACTTTCGACGCGGCCTCATCCATCTGCCGGTAGGTATACCGATTCCCCCTGTCATCCACCACATATTCCCGTTCGGAATACTTCTTCACGGATTCTTTCCAACAGTCCAGCAGCGTGATATCCTTCCAGTAACCTTTGGAAAGATACTTTTCCCGCTGGATGGCATTGATCTTCATCTCATCAATCATGCCCCGTCTCCTATACCTTTTTGCGCGCATCCTGCCGGACCACGCCTGCCTTCAGCGCATGTACTGCGGTTATGCCCTGTGAAAACTTTCATCATCCCTGCTGCCTTGCCTTTAACTCCTTCACAAGAGCCGGAACAATCTCAAACACGTCGCCTACGATGCCGTAATCCGCCACCTCAAAGATCGGCGCCGTATCGTCCTTATTAATTGCCACAATGGTCCCGGAGCCGCTCATGCCCGCCACATGCTGGACAGCGCCGGAGATGGCGCAGGCGAAGTAGATCTTCGGAGTTACCGTGGTTCCCGTCTGCCCAACCTGTTTGGACTGCGGCATCCAGCCGGAGTCAACCGCCGCTCTGGAGCAGCCGACCGTTCCGCCAAGTACGTCTGCCAGTTCCTTTAAGACTTTGAAATTCTCTCCGTTCTTCATGCCGCGGCCACCGGATACGATCACCTCCGCGTCCTGAAGCGGAATATCGTTGTCCTCACACGCTTTAATGAAATCAATTACCTTAGTCCTGATCTCGCTTTCCGGCGTGTGGATTGATTCCATGATGATCTCCGGCTTGTTATTCGGAATCCTTTCCGGCTTCTTAAACGCGCCAGGTCTGCAGGTTCCCATCTGCGGCCTTGTCTCGCTGCACAGGATCTGTGCGTAAAGATTTCCGCCAAATGCAGGCCGTTCCCAGACCACATTTCCGCTCTCCTCATCGACGCTCAGCGCCGTACAGTCCGCGGTCAGCCCCGTACGCAGGCTGACTGCAATCTTAGAGCCCAAATCCCTGCCGTTTACGGTTGCTCCCACCAGAATCGTATTGGGATCATACTTTTCGCAGAGCTTCAAGAATACATTTCCATAAGCGTCAGCGGAGTAATTCTCGTATTCGTCTCCCTTTACCACATATATCTTATCCGCGCCGTACTCTCCGGCCTCTTTCATCGCCTCATCCACATCCTTTGCGATGACCACGGCGCATAACTTCTGCTTTAAGCCGTCCGCCAGCTTTCGTCCCTGGCCAAGCAGCTCAAGGCCCACGCTTTTGGGCTGACCCTGGAAGCATTCGATAAATACCCATACGTCCTTACATGTATCAAAACTCATCTCTCGCGACCTCCTTTTGCCGTCCTTAAAGTACTTTTGCCTCTGTCAGCCTGTCAATCAGGGTCCCTGCGGTCTCCGCCGGGCTATTGCCTTCAATGTTCATGCAGTTTGCATTTCTCTTTGGGGTAAAGGTTGCTTTTACCTTTGTCGGGGAGCCCTTTAAGCCCATCTTGGTGGTATCGGAATCCGGCAGGCTCGCCAGAGTGATCTCTCCGATCTCTGCTTTTAAGGAATTAAGCACTCCTTTAATGGTAGCGTATCGGGGTTTGTTGCTCTCCTTAGTCGCGGTACACAGCACCGGAAGGCTGGCCTCAATGACCTCCATGCCCTCTTCCACCTGGCGTCTGGCGACCACCTTGCCGCCCTCGATTTCCATATTGAGAATATACGTCAACCTGACTGCCCCCAGATGCTCTGCAATGCTGGGAGCCGTCTGTCCCGTATCTCCGTCGATGGCCTGTTTGCCGCCCAGGATTACATCGAACCCGCCCAGCTTCTTAATCGCCTGAGACAGAATATAACTGGTAGCATACGTATCGGAACCGCCAAAAGCGCGGTCGGTAACCAGATACGCCTCATCCGCTCCCATAGCCAGCGCTTCCCGGAGCACCGCCTTCGCCTGAGGCGGTCCCATGGAAATCACGGTCACTTTTCCGCCGTAACGGTCCTTCAACTGAAGACCGGTTTCCAGCGCATTTTTATCAAAAGGGTTCATGATACTCGGCACGCCGGTACGAATCAGCGTATTTTTCACCGGATCGATCTTGATCTCAGTGGTATCCGGAACCTGTTTTATACAAACAACGATATTCATCTTCATTCCTCCTCGTCACGAACGCGTTTTACTTATATTCCTTATTTAATACGTTAGCAATCGTCATTCTCTGGATCTGGTTGGCTCCCTCAAATATCTGGAACACTTTACAGTCTCTCATAAGTTTTTCCACCGGATACTCTTTGCTGTAGCCGTATCCGCCAAATATCTGGACTGCATTGGAGGTGACCTCCTGCGTGCAGTCGGACACAAACGTCTTACAGATAGAGCCTTCCTTCTGCACCATGATTCCCTGATCCATCATCCGCATGGTGTTATTGACGAGGCATCGGGATGCTTCAATCTTAATTGCCATATCGGCCAGCATCTGCTGTACCATCTGGAATTTAATAATAGGAGTATTAAACTGTTTTCTTTCCTTCGCATACTTAACAGATTCATCCAGCGCCCGCTGCATGATCCCCACAGCCAACGTGGCCACAAAGGCTCTGGATAAGTTCAGAGCGTTTAAAGCCAGCTTGAACCCGGAGCCCTCAGGTCCTACCATAGAAGAAGCCTTCACACGGACATTATCGAAAATCAAATCCGTGGTGTTGGAAAGCCTAAGACCCATCTTGTTCTCATGGGCTCCCACAGTAACGCCCTTCGCATCCGCATCAATGATGAAAGCAGATATGCCTCTGTGTCCCCCCGCCGGATCCGTCTTAAAGAATCCCACGAAGACATCCGCCAGGGCGCCGTTGGTGATAAAGGTCTTGGTTCCATTTAAAATATATTCATCCCCGTCCTTCACCGCCGTGGCGCGCATAGCCGCGGGGTCGGAACCGGCATTGGGCTCCGTCAGGGCAAATCCGGCAAACCGGCCGGGGGCAATCTTATCTGCAAAATACTGTCCCTGCTCCTTCGTTCCTGCAAGGATTACATTTCTAAGCGCCACAAACGTGGTTACGAAGGTGATGGCGTAACCCGCGTCCACCTTCGCCAGCTCCTCAAAAATCATGGCGGTGGTCTCATAGCTCAAACCGGTTCCGCCGTATTCCTCCGGGATCTCCAGCATGTGAAGTCCCATATCAAATCCCCATTTAAACAGCTCTCTCGGACACTCCCCTTTCTCGTCCGCGTCCTTTACATGAGGTTTTATTTCATTTTCTGCCATCTCCCTTACCAGAGCAAGCAGCGCTTTCTGTTCTTCGGTGTAAAGTAAGCTCATGATATTTTCACGTTCCCCTTTCTGGTTGTTCGTTTTTCATTACAGAGGTTTCAGTCCTGTTGCGCCTTCTGCGGCTTTGGAGGCAATGATCTCTTCAATCTGCTCATCACTGTATCCCAGATGCTTCATAATCTCCACCGTATGCGCGCCCTGCATTCCTCCGATCACATAGTCCGGCTTTCCCAGAGATGCGAAGCCTACCGGGTTGGTCGGCATGATCTTTCCGCCTGACGGATAAGGAATCTTTGTCAGCACATCGTTGGCCCACGCCTGCTCATCCTCATAGATATCGAGCGGCTCATACGCGGCTTCACACGGCATATCATTTTCCTTTAACATCTTCATCAAGTCATCTCTGTCGATCTTCGCAATGGCGCCATCCAGCACATCGGTCACGTCTTTATTCAGATGGTTGTTGTTGACATCCGCGCAGTGACGGTACTGCTCTTTTTCCAGCATTTCCGGACAGCCAAGGAGTGTGAACATCTTCTCATAGTCGCGGTCATATTCCGGACAGCAGATGCAGACCCATTTGTTGTCTCTGGTGCGGAATACATTGTTAAATGGATTGGAAACTTCTTTTCTGCTCTTAGGGTACTGATTTCCATACTGTGCGGAGATCAGGCCTGTGCTCAGCGCATAGACAGCCGCGTGATGCAGTCCGATGGTAACCTTGTCTCCCTCGCCGGTTTTCTCCCTGCGGTACAGGGCCGCGCAGATGCCGGATGCCAGAGACATGGCAACCTGGAAATCTCCAAAACCGTTGGTAGGAATCATGGGGGCGTCGCCGCGGTTTACCGTGGTTCCGAACACGCCGCCTCTCGCCATGTAACAGGTCACGTCGAAGCCCGCTGTATCCTTTTCCGGTCCCTTTTCACCGTATCCCAGGACCTGGGCGAAAATCAGTTTCGGGAACTTCTCCTTTAAGGTATCGTAGTCCAGTCCCAGCTTCACTAAGGATTTCGTTCTCGTGTTGGTCACAAATACGTCCGCTTCCTCCAGAAGCTTATAACAAATCTCCAGACCTTTTTCCGTCTTCAGGTTCAGAGTGATAAATTTCTTATTTAAGTTTGCCACATCAAAAGCCAGGTTCTCGTCGTCGGTAAACGGCATGTTAAACACGGCGCCCTGAGTCCTGGCAGGATCTCCTTTATGAGATTCGATCTTGATACAGTCGGCTCCCCATTCGCCAAGTACGCGAACCGTGGTAGGAGCCGCCAGATACGTGGTTAAATCCACTACTTTTACGCCTTCTAATGGTTTCATCATTTTCCCTCCATATATGGAAAAGGGCCCACAGGTCCGGAGTGTGAACCTGATGACCCTTTTGTGTCAGATATCTTCGTTTTCAAAGCGGGTTGCCCGGAACACCTATTAATACGGTTTAGACAACGTATTCGATATGAGCGCCGTGTTTAATGGTATTTCTGGAAATTGTGATTCTCTGTACGGTCGGAGCGCCTTCCTCTAACCACATGGCGCGGCAGTCACGGTAGAGACGCTCAACCGGGCCGTACTTGCAGTCTTCAAAGTATCCGACACCGCCGAAGATCTCCAGCATTTCATCGCTGACTCTTCTGGTTGTATCGATGCTGTACAGCTTACACATAGCAGCTTTTTCTTCGATATATTCGCCGGTTGGATTCTCCATATAAGATTTTGCAAAATCGTAAACCATGCAGCGGAGAGCGTGTACCATCATGGACATATCGGCAATCTTGCAGCGGATCGCCTGACGGGTTCCGATTGGCTTTCCGAAGGTTACGCGGTCAGCGGCATACTGTAAGGACAGTTCCAGCATTCTCTGTGCCATTCCCAGGTTGCTGGCAGCAATATGGGCACGGGATACGGATAAGGAGTGCATTGCAATTTCCAGTCCCTGTCCCTCTTTGCCCAGAAGGTATTTCTTGTCGATGCGGCAGTCTGTGAATTTCAGCTCGCCATGGCCGGCTCCCCGGCATCCCATCATATGAGGCATGTTGATAACTTCAAATCCGGGAGTGTCTAACGGTACGAAGAATGCAGACAGTCTGTCATTCTTATCAGATTCCGGATTGGTTACTGCAATTACGTAAGCGAATTCGCAGCAGTCGGTATGGGAAATCAGTGTCTTCTCGCCGTTTAATACGTAAGAATCGCCGTCTTTCACTGCCATAGTATGTAAGTCAGCGCCGGTACCGCCGGTCGCCTCTGTCAGAGCAAAACAGGTAAATACTTCCTTGTTCTGGAACTTAGGCATATATTCTGCCTTTACTTCTTCACTGCCGTAATCCTCCAGGATTCTCCAGTTTAAATCCATCGCATAGTGAAGATGCATTCTCATTCCGCCCGGTCCTCTGGAGAACTCTTCCTGAACCTGTAAAATCTCCAGCTCATTCAATCCGTATCCGCCGTACTCCTCTGGAAGGGAACAACGGTATAAATCATTCTCGATTGCCAGGTCGTAGAACTCCTGAGGAAACTTATTGGTTACTTCCACTTCCTTCTGGATTTCCTCAAGGGGACCCTCTGCCAGCTCACGGATCTGCTTTAAATACGCCTGGAATTCCTCATTTGATAACTTGCTCATTTGTTATATCCTCCTATAATAGGTTTTGTGGTGGTTAGATACCTAACAGCCAGTTAGCACTAACCTTTCCATTGTTTAAGTTGTAGAAAGATCACTTACTATGTTAAATGCAGTCGGTATTGATGTTTCTAAAGGCAAAAGTACCGTTTCAGTCCTGCAGCCTGGCGGTACTGTGCTTAAAAATCCTTTCGATGTTGTCCACTCTTCCAGTTCCTTAAATAACCTTTCCAGGTTCATACAACACCTTGATGGCGAGACCAGGGTGGTCATGGAATGCACGGGTCGGTATCACGAGCCAATCCTCCATTCCCTCCATGATGCCGGGATCTTTGGCAGTGCCGTGAATCCACACCTGATCAAGAACTTTTGCAACAACACCTTACGGAAGGTAAATCGGATCCTGCTGATTCCAGGAAAATTGTCCGCTATGCTCTTGACAACCGGGCTTCTTTACGGCAATATTCAACTATGGATACTACCCGCACACAACTTAAAACCCTTAATTCACAGATGGACTTTTTTACATAGCAGAAAGTCGCTGCCCTGACAAATCTGATCTCGCTTCTGGATATGACCTATCCCGGTGTGAACTCATTATTTTCCGGCCCTGCGCGTGATGACGGCAGCGAGAAATGGCCTGATTATGCGGAAGCTTTCTGGCATGTGGACTGCGTCCGTAAAATTGGCCTAAAAGCATTTACGGAGCGTTACCAGGCGTTCTGCAAACGCAACGGATACAACTTTCAGTCCGGTAAACCGGAAGAACTGTACCCACCGGGAAGCACTGACTGCCTTTGCCGGAGTGGATCCCGAAATCAATGAATCCGGTTATTTCCGTTCCAAAAGTTATCCGGCATCAAAATGCGGACCGTCACGGCTGCGAAAAACCTTATTCCTGATTATGACATCGCTGCTTCAGAAATCTCCGGCAGATGATCGGGTGTATCAGCTCCTTGACAAGAAGCGGTCTGAAGGCAAGCCATATCTTGTCTATATGGCAGCCGGTGCCAACAAGTTTCTTCGGATTTATCACGGCAAAGTAAAAGCGCGCATAGCCGCTCAGGCCAAATCCGAATAATCGCATATTATTTTTTGAGGCCGGCTACAATGGCGGTCTTATTGTGATACCATAAATCACCTCCTTAAATAATTTGAAAAACCATCAATTTAGGCTTGACTTTTTATTAGCGGGCTTATTTATTCTTGTTAAATATTTTTTTAACAATCTTGACAAATCTATTATAGCCTGTTGCGAAGGAAACATCCAATCGGCTCTGTCCGCAATAACTCCGTTAATTGATAGTTAAAACCTATAATTCCTTTTTCCCGTTGTAAATGGATTATTGTAATGATATAGTATAGCCTGAAGGAGGTATGCATCCATGAGATCAGAGATAATGGACGGCATTCTAAGACATATTCATCCGATCGGAGGCATAGAAAACGCTAAGCTCCTTGAGGTCTCTCCGGGCCACGCAAAGCTCTCCGTGGAAATTACTCAGAAAGCCTTAAATCTTTACGGAAATGTTCACGGCGGTTTTTTATTCTCCCTCTGCGACACGGCGGCAGGAATGTCTACTTACGCCTACGAGACCGTCAATGTCACGGAATGCAGCAGCATCAATTTCTTAAGAGGGGTTAATACCGGAACCATCTATATAGAATCCAACGCCATACACAAGGGCCGGAAAACCGTGGTCAATCAGGTAACTGTCACCAACGACGCTGGCAAGCTGGTGGCATCCGCAAGCTTTACGATGTTTTTAATCGCGCCGATCTAGTGTTTCATCCAGTTAGAAACCATACTGCCAGTGCTGAATATTTTGTCAGGCTGCAAGGCGGAGGAAGGAAGCGGAGTGGTTCCCCCGCTGACTGACGACAACGCCAGAAGGCAAAATAGGCAGTGCTGGCAGTATGGTTTCTGGCCGGATGGAGCACTAGAACGATCAGAAAAACAGATAGAGGAGAGCAGATCGCAGGAGGCAAGGACCGCACTGACGGATCTGAATGAAAAATATGGATTATAAACTCGTAATAACAGAACAGGCCGTGGAACAATTGGACCACATCATGGAATACCTCATATCCCATCTTAAGAACCGTCCTGCTGAAAGGCAACCGCCTGATGTTAATGGGCCTGACTGCCTTTATCTCAATTATATGTGTCATCATACAGTATTTCTTCCCCCATCATGTCATCCACATCTAAAGAGTTGTAAGAAAATTTGTTTTTGAGCTCAGCCAGTTCACCGGATGCGTATGATATGGCCAGTGGAAAGCTGCATAAATCCGCCAATGCATTCAGATCCTGTTTCTTTAATGCGGATTTTACCCTGGAAGCCGCATCCCTGATTTTTTTCTGTCCCTCCCTTACTTATCTGGCAAATGGAACATACGCCGGCAGGCTAAAGGCGCACCAGGGAATCGGCGCAGGGTTTATTGATGGGAATATTGTAAATCCCCCAATACATTATAGTTTTTGTTAACCCCAACAAAGAAATACCTTCTCCTAAAATGACCAGTTCCCCGTCTGGTCATTTTACTTTACCGGCACCGCAGCCAATGATTCCATTGGCCGCTCTGCCCGGGTGTATATAAACAAACAGCATTTCGTACCATATCGGCCAAAACGCTGTTTGATTATGTTTATTTATGTTTGTTTATGTCTTATTACGTTTGATTATGTCCGCTTACATAGTACTGCGTCAGACAGCCGGATGCGCACCATCCAGATATCATTCCCGACAGTTCTGACGGATTAAGGTTCTGCTTTCCACAAACCATGCAGATTACAATATGCGTATGCGGCTTCTACCTCATCTCCTTCACAGAGCATGAACTCTGCCTGCGGCTTCTGTCCTGCCTCCAGCTCTTTTCTCTGATTTCCCTGCCTGGTAGCCAGAGCAATCCACTGGATGTAATGTTCCGGAATCATGGGGTGCTCCGCAGAGCCTACTGTGACAGTGACCTTAGCCCCATCTATCTGAATAACAGGCACATGCTTTTCAACTGCTGCGTCTGTGGTGTTTGGTACCAGTTCCTGCATCTTTTCCCCGCAACAGACAACCGGGACACCGCTGCTCTTCACATAGGCAATTATGTTGCCACAGTGATTACAAATATAAAATTTCATGTTGTACCTCCTTTTATGTATGGTCTGAATTCAGTTTATCACAATTCTGTCTTACTGCAAGACAATGGCGGAAAATTAACAATAACATAGCAGAAATAATGACCTTAATCAGCCTGACCATCTGCCCTGCCCGTCTATTCACAAACTTCTCACATTCTGTTCATAATTCCGTTACAGAATCATAAAATTTTCCTCACATTTTGCGGGTATACTAATTTATGTAAAGAGCTAATGCTAATTAAACTTTTTTTCATAATACTCGGCCGGAGGGATGAAGTCCTTCCGGCCTCCTCCTTTTTGTTCACCTTTTTGGATTCTTTTTAATATCCCCGCATATGATAATTAAAAAAGGATATTTTTTATGAACTATGAAAATCTGACTCCCGTAGTCGGGGTCATTACCAACATTTCCACACAGGAAGGGGATTGCTGTACCCAGGTTATAACCCTCAGTGTTGAGGGCCAGCCCGTCAACATGATTCTCTCCGACGATACCTTTGTGGTGGACACCATGCGCCTGATGCCAGGTATGCGTGTTGCAGCTTTTTATGATAACACCCTGCCGGTCCCCCTCATCTATCCGCCTCAATACCAGGCTGTTTTAATCGCCGTAGTCAGGCCAGAGGAGGATGTAAACCTTTCCTGGTTTGATGAAACCCTCACTGCTTCTGACCAATCGCTGAAGCTGAACCTGTATCAGTCCACAGTTTTATCAACCTTAAACGGCCAGCCCTATTTCTGTTTCCCGGCAAATCATTTTCTGCTGGTATATTATGCGGCTACAACCAAGAGCATACCGCCCCAGACAGCTCCCAACCGGGTCATAGTGCTGTGTTCATAGACCTGTAAGGAATCATTTTTTTTCATTTTCACAAGACTATTGTAAGAATGCATAAAATACTTTTTTTCATTCTGCAAACTTTGTGCACACTTTTTTGATAGCGTATGCTATTATAATTAACGTAAACCCCCCCAATACATTATATAGTTTTTGTTACACCCCATAAGAAACGAAATACCTTCTCCTAAAATGACCAGTTCCCCGACTGGTCATTTTACTTTTCCGTCTTTAGCTATCCCATTTTTTTCCAATAATTCCCCCTAAAATGTTTCTCTGCTTTTTTCTCTTCTTTTTTATTAAAAGTACTGGACAAACTGAAATTTATATGATATTATATATAAGCTGTCGCTGAGATGCACAGATAAGGCCTGATGGTCAAGCGGCTAAGACGACGCCCTCTCACGGCGTAAACCCGGGTTCGATTCCCGGTCAGGTCATGAAAAGCAAGTGGATTTAACTGCTTGCTTTTTTGTTTTTCCGCTGATTCCAAAGCATTGTAAGAAATAGTTAAATGAAGTGAATTACATTTTTCAAAAAATACTGGACAAACTAAAAACTTTATGGTATCATAAACAAGCTGTCGCTGAGATGCACAGATAAGGCCTGATGGTCAAGCGGCTAAGACGACGCCCTCTCACGGCGTAAACCCGGGTTCGATTCCCGGTCAGGTCATGAAAAAGCAAGCGGATTTAACTGCTTGCTTTTTTTGTTTTCCATTATTCTTTATCGTTCCTTCAATGTTATTCCATTCGCTTCCTTGTCTCTGCATCAATCAGGCCGCGCAGGTCTTCCAGCCGTTCATCCCGGTCAAAGTATTCCTTACCGTAGTCCAGATTGAACGCATAATCAAACCCGGCCGGATTTCTTCCCTGGCTGTGCTGGATAATGGTTTCGGCCTTATCAAGGGCCTTTACCAATCTGGCTTCCGGGGTAATGCCCTGGCTGTATTCCTCCCACAGCCCGGACACCTCCCCTGCCCCTTCTTTTGGCAAAAAACTGCATATCCGCTGTATATCTTCTCTTTCCCGGTTCAGCTTATCATCGGCGTCCGGCCTCAGCGCTGCCGATATATCTCCGCTGTACCGTTCCCCCAGGTCGTGAACCAGACACATCATCAGCACCTTCTCCCAGTCCAGTTCCGGAAATTCCCTGCACATCACCCCGGCAAACAAAGCCAGCCGCCAGGAGTGCTCCGCTGTGCTCTCCTGCCGTCCCTCAGCAGTCCAGGCAGTGCGCAGGGTGGACTTAAGGCCCTCAGCCTCCTTTATGAAATCTGTGTATTCCTCCACTTCACCGGGCTCATTCCTGCCAATCCTCATAATACCTTCTCATTCCAATCCCTAATACAGATTTTTTACCTTGAACTCCTTTTCCAGTTCCCTTCTCTGGTCCTTCTTGGCAATGTCCGCCCGCTTATCATAGAGCTTCTTACCGCGGGCCAGGCCCACCTCTACCTTCACCAGACTTCCTTTAAAGTATACCTGGAGAGGCACCAGGGTATAGCCCTTCTCCGCAATCTTGCCGTTCAGCTTCATGATTTCATATTTATGCAGCAGAAGCCTTCTGACGCGCAGGGGGTCTTTATTAAATATATTTCCCTTCTCGTAAGGGCTGATGTGCATACCGCACACATACACCTCACCCCTGTCAATCTTCACGAAGGCTTCCTTTACGCTGCATTTTCCCATGCGAATGGATTTTACCTCCGTGCCAAAAAGCTCGATTCCCGCCTCGTATTTCTCATCAATGAAATAATCATGGTATGCCTTCTTATTGTTCGCAACCAGTTTAATACTTTCCTTCCCCATGGTATTTCCCTTTCTTTCATGTCATGATTGCATATGGGATTTACAGCCCTGCACGGAAGCTTCCTTGCCCGCGCTCCTGTCCCAGTCCCTGGGCAGGATGAAATCCACTGTTCTCAGCAGACGGTCCGTAGACACCACCTGGACCCGTATGGTCTGACCCAGCTTAAATGTTTTCTTGGTCATCTCACCCACCAGTTCGTAGTGCTGTTCATCAAATATATAATAATCGTCCCTCAGCTCGCTTATGCGGACCAGCCCCTCCACCGTGTTAGGCAGCTCCACATACAGCCCCCAGTTGGTGACGCCTGATACGACGCCGTCAAACTCCTGCCCGATGAACCTGGACATATACTCGCACTTTTTAAGCTTGTCCGTCTCACGCTCCGCTTCCTCTGCACGGCGCTCCAGGGCCGAAGTCTGCATGGCCACTCCCGGCAGTATGGCTTCGTAATGGCTGACCCTCTTATTTCCCAGTCCGCCCTTCAGACTTTCCTTTATGATACGGTGAATCTGAAGGTCCGGATATCTGCGGATGGGCGAGGTAAAATGCGTATAATACCTGGCGGCCAGACCGAAATGACCGGAGCACAGGGTGGTGTACTTAGCCTGTTTCATGGAGCGCAGGGTCAGCCTGGAAAGAAGCACTTCCTCAGGAGTACCTTCTATCTTATCCAAAAGCTTCTGTAATTCCTTCGGATGAATCTCCCCCTGCTGAAGACGGATGAAATATCCAAAATTATGGATAAAGGTCCCCAGCTGCTTCATCTTCTCCGGGTCAGGATTGTCATGGGTCCTGTAGAGGAAGGGCAGGGACTGCCAGAAATAATCCTCCGCCACTGTCTCATTGGCTGCCAGCATGAAATCCTCTATGATTTTTGTGGCGGCATTGCGCTCATAGGGCTTGATTTCCAGCGGCTTTCCCTGGGCGTCCAGGATAATCTTGCTCTCCGGGAAGTCAAAGTCAATGGCTCCCCTTTTCCTCCGCTTTTCCCTGAGGATATCAGATACCTCCTTCATCAGCCTGAACATGGGCACAAAACCCTCATACTCAGCCATAACAGCCTCGTCCTCGTCCGTGACAATGGCATTCACCGCCGTATACGTCATACGCCGGTCCACATGAATCACTGTCTCCGCGATTTTATGATCCAGCACATTTCCCTGGTCATCCAGTTCCATGATGCAGCTTAAGGCCAGGCGGTCCGTGCCTGCATTGAGGGAGCAGATTCCATTGGACAGCTTGTGGGGCAGCATGGGAATCACCCGGTCCACCAGATAGACGCTGGTTCCCCTCTTTAACGCCTCCTTGTCCAGGGGACGGCCTTCTTTTACATAGTGGCCCACATCCGCAATGTGGACTCCCAGGATATACCCGCCCTGTCCGTCCCTGCACAGAGTTACCGCATCGTCCAGGTCCTTGGCGTCCTCTCCGTCAATGGTGACCGTGCGAAGCCCCCGTAAATCCAGACGGCCTGCCAAATCTCCGGTCCAGTCTGCCGGCGATGTCAGGTCCCCAATGCCGTAAGGTCCGTCCCAGGTTTCTTCATCCCTTGCCGGGCCGGGCACAGCCACCTCATCCGGGCACCCTTCCACCTCGTCCATGACCTCCGGCGGAAACTCCTCCGGCAGTCCATAGGCTCTCACAATGGACAGTATGTCTGTTCCCGGATCATTGACATGACCCAGAATCTCGGTCACAACTCCCTCCGGCTTATGGTTCGCGTCTCCAAAGTCCTTAACCCGCGCCACCACCTTATGTCCGGTGACAGCTCCCATATCACAGCCCTGGGGAATGAAAATATCCTTGGAAATCTTCTGGTTATCCGGAATGACAAACCCGAAGCCCTTGCTTTTCTGGTAATACCCAACCACCTCTTTGTTGGCATGCTCCAGCACTTTAAGCACAGAACCTTCAGCCCTTCGGCCGTCTCCCCGGTCCTGGGATTCCACCACAATCTGTACCCGGTCCCCGTGAAGGGCCGCTCCTGTCCTGTCCTCAGGGATAAATACATCCTGCCCCATGCCTTCCACAGTCACAAATCCAAAACCCTTGGGATGGCCTGAAAATATGCCGTTAACGGAAAAAACCTCCGGTTTTCCATATTTTCCTTTCTTTGAGATTCCGATTCTGCCCTCTGACACCAGATAATCCAGTACCTGTGCCAGTTCATCTCTCTGTGATTTTGGGATGCCCAGAAGCATGGCCAGCTCCTTTGCCTTCATGGGCACATAGGACCTGTCATTCATCACCTCTTCCAGCATTTTTCCCTTCTGTTCCAATATTTCTTTTTCCATATTACCTCTTTCTCAAAAATGTCCCGCCTGTCCGAAAACAGGCAAAAATACGCCTGAATGAAATAAAACACCCTTATATGAATACAAGGGTGTTTTCGTCACTTATCTGTTATCTTAATTACCCCATGACCTTAAGTATCACGTTCAGGGCAATGGTAATGAGCATGAATGCAATGGCCCCATACCTGGTAAAATGCTCCAGCGCACCTTCCATGGAACGGCCTCTATTCTTACTCCAGTAACTGTCTGCGGAGATTCCGCCAATTGCGCTCCCCAGCCCGTTGGACTTACCTTCCTGCATCAGGATAACCACTGATATTGCAACACCAAGAATTACATATATGATTGACAAAATAACATGTATTACTGACATCCGCCTGCACCTCTTCATTTTCTTATAGTCAAACAAAAATATTTTACCATACTTTGTCCTAAAACACAACCCGTTTTCCTATATTTTTATAGGCAGGACACCGTAAAGATACCGCAGCTTTATTCAGGAATCCCCATTTAAACGGCCTGGGAACAAATCATGGAAAGGGCGCCCTCAAAAATAACATCCCCGAATCCGGCAGGTACGATGAAATGCTGTCCCTTTGATACCGGGATGCCGTTTACACTTCCCTCACCGTCCAGGATGCTCACATTTGCAAAGCTGTCCCCAAAATTCTCCGTGTAACGGCCTGTGGTGTCTATCTTATCCGCGGTATAGTAAGCGCAGGTCACAAGATGTACTTTTCTACCGCTGTCCGTCTCCTTCACAACTGCCGGCAAAGCGTTTTGGTCCTCCCTAAAGGGCGCTTCTATCACATCAATGCTCTCTTTTATATGGAGCTGCCTGGGCTTTCCGTCGGACAGCCTGTCGTAATCGTAGACGCGGTATGTAATATCGCTGCTCTGCTGGGTCTCAAGCACCAGGGTACCGCCCTTTATGGCATGGACGCATCCGGGATTAATCTGGAAAAAATCTCCCTTCCTGACAGGAATTTCACGTATGAAATCCTTCCAGCGCTTTTCCTCTATCATCCGCTTAACTTCATCCCTATTCCCAGCATGGTGCCCAATCACAATGGCGGCATCCGGGTCACAGTCCAGGATATACCAGCATTCGGTCTTGCCCAGGGAGCCGTTCTCATGCTCCGCGGCGTATGCGTTATCCGGATGGACCTGTATGCTTAAGTCATTCCTGGCATCAATAATCTTTACCAGCAATGGAAATTCCCTATGACAGCCTGCCGCAGCCCCAAACCACTCAGGGTGGCTCTCCCACAGGGAGCTTAAGCTCTGTCCTTTCCATGTTCCGCCGGCAATACGGCAATCTCCGTTCTTGTGTGCGCTGATGGCCCAGCACTCTCCCGTGCGGCTGCTGGGGATATCGTAACCGAACACATCCTTAAGACGGGTGCCGCCCCAGATAGCCTCCTTAAAAACAGGTTCCATAAATAGTAATTCCCTCATGTCTCTCTCCTTATTTTTCCCCTTTTTGATGCATTCAATGCATCTTCTTACATCATACCCTGCTTTTTCCGGTTGTCAAGAATTAAATGGGACAGGGAGGGGATTTTCCGGGCAAAGCAATGCCCGGCCCCATCCTCTCTCCCATCCCCTGCCATTGCAGGCCCCTGCGGGGCGGGCAGATAACGGTAATGCTTTTTTAAATACGCTCTAACCTTCCAGGTTTTCCTCTATGCGCAGCAGCTGATTGTATTTGGCCACGCGGTCAGAACGGCAGGGCGCGCCGGTCTTAATCTGTCCCGCGTTGACTGCCACTGCAATGTCCGCAATGATGGAATCCTCTGTCTCGCCGGAACGGTGGGATATAATGGTGCCGAATCCGGCCCTCTTAGCCATCTCGATAGCCTCAAAGCTCTCTGTCAGCGTACCTATCTGATTTACCTTCACCAGGATGGCATTGCCTGCCCCCAGCTCAATGCCCTTTGACAGCCGCTTTGTATTGGTGACGAACAAATCATCCCCTACCAGCTGGATACGGCTTCCCAGCTCCCCGGTGAGCATTTTCCATCCCTCCCAGTCCTCCTCCTGGAGTCCGTCCTCTATGGAACAGATGGGAAACGCATCCACAAGACGGCGGTAGTAGTCCACCATTTCCCGCGCGCTGCGGCGGATTTCCTTTCCCGCCATACGGCTTTCTCCCGGAAACAGGTACATGCCGCTGGCTTCATCATAGAGCTCACTGGACGCCGCGTCAATGGCAATCTTCATATCTGTGCCCGGCTTCAGGCCGCTCTTTTCCATGGCCCTTACCAGAAATTCAAGCACTGCCTCGGAGTCCTTAAGATCCGGCGCAAAACCGCCCTCATCCCCCACTCCGGTGCTGTAGCCCTCCTCCTTCAGAAGCTTCTTTAATGTGTGATAGACCTCCGCGCACATCCTCAGACGCTCCGCAAAGCAGCAGGCCCCGTAAGGCATAATCATGAATTCCTGCAAATCCACTGTGTTGTCCGCGTGTTTTCCTCCATTTAGAATGTTCATCATGGGAATGGGGAGAGCGGATGCATGGATTCCTCCCAGATACCTGTAAAGAGGCATCCTAAGCCCATTGGCAGCAGCCCTGGCCACAGCCATGGACACGCCCAGAATAGCATTGGCCCCCAGCTTTCCCTTATTCTCCGTTCCATCCGCCTCCAGGAGCAGACGGTCTATATGTCTCTGTTCCAACGCGCTTTCAAAGAGGACCGCCTCGCTTAGCACTGTATTCACATGCTCTACAGCGCTCTTAACTCCCAGTCCGTTGTATCGTTTCCCTCCGTCCCGAAGTTCCACTGCCTCGAATTTGCCGGTGGATGCGCCGGAGGGAACAGCCGCCCTGCCGGTGGCGCCTCCTGTCAGGCACACTTCCACCTCCACCGTGGGATTCCCCCTGGAATCCAGTATCTCTCTGCCGGTTACCGCCTCTATCTCCAGTTCGTTTACCATAAAAAAATGACCTCCTCATATCAATCTTATCATTGATATAAGGATAGCCATTTTTTAACATTATATGTATGGAAATCCGTCTTTTTATTGACCAAGCCTGGCTCCGTCCGCGCCCACGGTAAATCCATCCGGTGTAACCGTGGATACCAGCATGGCTCCCGACGGGTCGCAGTAATACAGCTTATCCTCCCAGGATATCCAGCCGGTCTTCATATATCCCTCCTGGTCAAAAAAATACCACTTATAGTTGATATTCAGCCAGCCGTTTGACGGGTACGTGCCGTCTCCCTTCTGGTACCACCAGCCACGATCATCCCTGAGCCACTGGCCGTTCACCCTGGTCAGGTTCTCTTCCGTAATCTCGATGTATGGGGATTCCTGCCAGTCGCCGGCGTTGTTCCTGGAATCCATGGCCCTGACTTTAAAATAGTAGGTGCCTGCCTTTGGGAACTTGCCGGAAAAATCGTAGCTGTTTTCCTTCACCGTATAGGTGGCGCCGATGCCGTCCTCATTGGAATTGCCTCCCCTCCGGCACAGGCGGACCTTATAATTCTTAGCCAGGCTCATATCGTCCCAGTGGGCCACCCCGTTATCTTCATCCCACATCAGACCGCTTACATCCAGGTCCTCATCATCCTCATCCAGCTTGTCCAGCCTTACCACCAGGACCATTTCTTCCTTATCATTCTTAGTGGAACTGGATACATACTTAACCGTATCGCCGGAAAATGAAAACGCACTCTTTCCCGATTTCTTAAAGTAATAGTCACTGTCGGCGGAAAGCCATATCTCTACTTTTGGCTTATCCCCGCCTACCCAGATGTCACCCTCATTTATAATGTCCACGCTCTCAATGGAACACTCCCCATCCTCCAGGGTTACGTCCACATTTCCTCCGTTTTCTCCTGCCTGGATACCCGATGTGAAATTCAGTTTAATTTTCCCCACCGGTGTCCTTTCCTCTTTTGCAAAGGCTGTAAAGGACAGCGCGCAGGCCATAATCAGAGCCGCTCCCGCCAGCAGGGCATACGCCCCTCTTTTCCTCATTTGAACCTCCTCCTTCCCGCTTACGTCTGTTTTCCTATTATAGCACATGTCAACGTCTTCTGTCATCCTCCGGTACACCAAACTTGTTCCATTTTCATATAGTATAGTATGCCGGGGTGTTAATGGACATCCGGCCCATAATGAAACAGATATACAGGGGGATTGCTTTTGATAACCATTAGTCTTTGTATGATTGTAAAAAATGAGGAGGCTGTTCTGGAACGGCTCCTGAAGACCATGTCCAATGTGGCTGATCAGATTGTAATTGTGGATACCGGTTCCACGGACCGGACAAAGGAAATCGCGGCCCGCTATACGGATGAGGTCTACGATTTTCCGTGGACGGATGATTTCGCCGCTGCCAGGAACGCCGCCTGCCAAAAGGCGGTGATGGACTACTGGATGTGGATGGACGCGGACGATGTGATGGAGCCCGAACAGGCTGCCCGTTTAATGAAATTGAAGGAAAACCTGGACCCTTCCGTGGATGTGGTGATGATGAAATATCTCACTGATTTCGACGAAAACGGAAGAACCTCCTTTTCCTATTACAGGGAGCGCCTCTTAAGGAACCACAAGGGCTTCCAGTGGCAGGGCCGGGTACATGAAGCCGTAACCCCTGCCGGCAGCATCCTCTATACTGATATTGAAATTCAGCACCGTAAGGAGGCCGCCGGGGATAAGGACCGCAACCTGAGGATATACGAAACCATGCTGAACCAGGGAGAACTTCTGGAACCCAGACACCAGTTCTACTACGCCAGAGAGCTGTATTACCATGAACGCTATGAAGATGCTGTACGGGCTTTCAGGGCATTTCTGCAGGAACCGGAGGGATGGGTGGAAAACAAGATAGATGCCTGTCTCCATCTGGCTCTGTGCGAGGAGCATCTAGGGCATACGGAAAAAGCCATGGAAGCACTTTTAAAGAGTTTCTTATATGACACTCCCCGCGGTGAAGCCTGCTGTGAACTGGGACGGATGAAAATGATGGACGAAAAATACAAAGAGGCTGCTTACTGGTATACCCAGGCATTATCGTCCCAGCCCGCGGAACAGACAGGCGCCTTTGTCCGGAAGGACTGTTATGGTTTCCTGCCCGCCATTCAGCTGTGTGTATGCTATGACCGTCTGGGTGACTACCGCAGGGCATGGCATTATCACCTGAAATCACAAAAGCTTAAACCTGAACACCCATCTGTCAGGCAGAACCAGACCTACTTTGAACGCATATTGAAACATCCGGCGGAGGGGCAGTCCTCCGCACAATAAAAAAGTCTAGGAGAAGTTATTATGTATTTTAATTTTCCCAACGGAATGAATCGAAATGATAATATAGAACAACGCAGACCATGTGGATACCCCGGAAACAACGGTTTTCCGGGTAATGGCGGCTGCCCTGACGGCAATTGTTTCCCAGGTTCAGGAAGATTTCCGGAAGATGATTTACCGGGCTGCGACGGCTGTGGCGGCGACCGCATGACTCAGACAGATAACGGATGCCCAGGTAACGGCCGTTTTCCCGGCGGCTGGCCGGGACCCAGAGGACCACAGAGACCAGCCGGACCAACAGGCGCTCAGGGGGCAATGAGACCCAGGAGACTCACCGGTGAGACAGGGCCACGGGGGCCTCAGGGACCTATGGGACTTCCAGGACCTCAGGGCATAGCCGGTAATACAGGCGCCACCGGAAGCCAGGGCCCACAGGGACCTCAGGGTGCAGCCGGGCCTCAGGGCATCCAGGGGCCTCAGGGACCTCAGGGTGCAACCGGGCCTCAGGGCATCCAGGGGCCTCAGGGCATCACCGGCGCCACAGGTCCTCAGGGACCTCAGGGCATCACCGGCGCCACAGGGCCTCAGGGGCCTCAGGGCATCACCGGCATCACCGGCACCACCGGGCCTCAGGGACCTCAGGGCATCACCGGCACCACAGGGCCTCAGGGACTGGCCGGCGTAACCGGCCCAATGGGCCCGACCGGACCCACTGGCGCCGCGGCCACCATCACCATAGGAACCGTAACCACATGCGATCCTGGCACAGAGGCAACTGTAACCAATTCAGGCACCACAGAAGAAGCCGTCTTTGACTTCGTTATTCCCCGCGGTAAACCCGGAGGTGGAGGAGCCCCGGAAGTCCTGGCTACAGTAGATACCATCACCCAGCCCACTTCGGCTAACGGAGCCCTGATTTTCAATGAGACCCCGCTGGTGTCCGGAACCGCCATTACCCATACTGCCGGTTCCCCCGATGTGCCGATTACCCAGACCGGCATCTATCAGGCATTCTTCACCGGCACAGCCCTGATTGATGAAGGGACCACCATTCCATCTACACTCACGGTGCGGCTCACGCTGAACGAAACCCCCATAACCGGAGCAGTGGCACGCCACACCTTCACTGCCTCCAATGAGGAGGTAACCCTTTCCATCAATGCGCCGTTCCCGGTAACCGGCACCGGTACCCTAAAGGTTGTAACCAGAGATGCCGGATACTCCTTTGAGAATGCATCCCTGACTATTATTCGTCTGGGTGACAGCACCAATATCCGCACCACCGCATAACCATCAGAAGTATCTATTAACCGGAAATGTTAAGGCCGCCGGAAATCATCCGGCGGCCTTACACAATCCGCTTATATCATTGAAGATGCCCCAAATATCCCGGCTTCTCTCTCTATTTATTTGACAGCAATTGCCTCAATCTCGCAGAGCACGCCCTTTGGAAGGGTCTTGACAGCCACGCAGCTTCTGGCAGGCTTGGACACGAAATACTTTGCGTACACCTCATTAAACGTGCCAAAGTCATTCATATCGGCCAGGAAGCAAGTGGTCTTAAACACCCTGTCAAATCCAGTGCCGGCTGCCTCCAGGATTGCCCCCACGTTCTTGCAGCTCTGCTCGGCCTGGGCAGCGATTCCCTCTGCCACGGTTCCGTCTGCCGGATTCACGGGAATCTGTCCTGATGTATAAACAACCCCGTTTACCTCATATCCCTGGGAATAAGGCCCAATGGCACCCGGTGCTTTGTCCGTACTAAGAATATTCATCTGAAATACCTCCATATTTGTAATTGGGACAAATGTCTCCTTAATGTTATCGCGTCCACATTCAACTGTTCCTTATTATATCAGATATTGCCAGCCGATGCAATACAGATACGGCAATATATCCCTAAAACCCTGTAAACACCCGTTCAGCATCACCCTGTCCATAATTTTTATGCAATGCCGTTCATAAGCCTCATCCCAACCCATGTATATTCATAATCAGGCGTCCCATCTATGGACATTCCGCGTCCCGTTTGCTATAATTGAAATGTTTTAATCGCATTCACATCCAACACACCAACAATAAATCAGAGGTATAGAAATGACAAATCTTAACGATACAGGGGAGTCTGTTCCCGCATACCATATTGACCATACTCTTTATGAGGGACGTCCCGCCGACACATCCGGACGGGAGGAAAAGGAAATCCGCACCTACGATTTGCTGGATTCCCTCCAGGTCCCTTATGTCCGTGTGGACCACGACGCCCTTCCCACCATTGAAGCCTGCCGCGAGGTAGACCAGCTTCTGGGCACGGAAATCTGTAAAAACCTTTTCCTGCGCAATGCCCAGAAAACCGATTTTTACCTGCTGCTCATGCCGGGCAATAAAAAGTTCAAGACAGCCGTCCTGTCCAAACAGATTGGAAGCGCCCGCCTGTCCTTTGGGGAAGCGGAATTTATGGAATCCTTCCTGGATATCACTCCAGGCTCCGTTTCAGTCATGGGTCTGATGAATGACAGAGAAAACCGCGTCAGGCTTCTGATTGACAAGGATATACTGGAGGGCGAATATTTTGCGTGTCATCCATGCATCAACACTTCCAGCCTAAGGTTCAGGACCTCGGACCTGATGGAAAAAATTCTTCCGGCCCTTGGCCATCCTCACACGGTTGTGGATTTGCCATATGCAGAATAATATACGCGGGAAGCATGTAAAAGCTTTCATCGGATAGGGGAGATTTTAACCTCCCCTTCCACACCACGTA
>UMHT01031730.1_pt1 | contig 42579 bp, 42 predicted proteins | sample 1965601 | NCBI WGS metagenome assembly UMHT01 (sample SAMEA4836105, study PRJEB28245) | human gut metagenome | biome: gut microbiome; material: fecal sample | place: Denmark | collected 2008 | reverse complement strand
TTTCACCCGTTAGAACGTGCGCCCGCCGGGCGCACCTAAAAGGGCTTCCGTCAGCTGATGCTTTGCCGGAGGCCCTTCTTATGGAGGTAGGACTATGTCTATATGACTGTCATTTCCAAAACGGAACCAATGAGATAGTCAAAGGGCCATTATCTAGCCCTTAACCGCACCAGAGGTAAGACCTCGCACAAACTGTTTCTGCATACATAGATACAGTATGATCATTGGAAGGGATGCAATGGTGATGCCTGCAAGCATTACCACATAATCTGATCTCATATCGCCTTTAAACGTCATCAAACCGATAGGAATGGTCATAATACTCTTACTCTCCAGGAACACATTGGCAAACAGAAACTCGTTCCACACGAAATTCAGGTTCACAATGGCGCAGGATGCAAAAATCGGCTTGCTGATAGGGACTATAATTTTTCTGAATATCTGAAAGCTGTTGTAGCCGTCAATGACTGCCGCTTCCTCCAGTTCCTTTGGTATACACATAAAATAAGCACGCATCAGAAATACAGTAAATGGTATCCTGAATGCCACATACGGCAGGATAACCGCCCAATACGTATTATACAGGTGTGCGGCCTGAAGTATCTTATACAGAGGAACCAGTGCCACCTGCTCCGAGAGGGCCATGCCCCCTAATGTAATCAGGAATATCAGATTTCCGAATCTGCTGTTGAATCTGGTTATGCCATAGGCCAGCAGGGAGCTTAGAAACAGAATGGATATAAGGGAAATGGAGCTTACAATGACAGAATTTCCAAAGTACTTGTAAAGTCCTTTATTCCATGCCGATATATAGTTGGCAAACTGTACCTTCGCAGGCAGCGCCAGAGAATCGGTAAACAGTTCCACATTGGTCTTCAGCGAATTCATAATCAGCCAGGCTGCCGGCAGTATAATCACAAGCACCAACAGTATGAAGAATATATTCAAAAGTACGGTTACTGCTGTTCGTTTCTTCATATGCCGCTCCTTTCTACACTTCGCCAGACCTGGTGATCTTCATCTGAATCAGTGACAGCACCATGGTTATCATAAATATAAATACACCGGTTACAGCCGCCATTCCCAAGTCGTCGTGAAGGAATGCGTTCTGATAAAGGAACACCCCCAATACCTGCGTACTGTTTCCTGGCCCTCCTCCCGTGGTGGAATATACCTCGGTAAACAACTTGAACGCTCCAATTACCGTAATGACTGAGCATACCAGAAGCTGCTCCTTTGCAAGAGGCAGTACGATATGGAGCGCGCGTTTTACAGGCCCCGCGCCATCAATAGACGCTGCCTCAATATAATCATTGGGCACATTCTGTATGGCCACTACCATGAGAAGAGTGATATATCCGGTAAACTGCCACTGACTCATGGCTATGATACAGTATATGGCAATCTTGGAATCCCCCAGCCATGAACGAGCCATATCCCCGTGTCCTATAGCTCTCAAAAATGAGTTCAGCATGCCCAGGTCCGGCTGATATATGAAGGTAAACAGAATACCTACTGCTGTCAGTGAAATCAGGGCCGGTATATAATATATATTCCTGTACACATTACGGAACCGTCCTGTAGCCTTACTCTCAAGAAGAAGCGCAAGCAATGTTCCGAAACCCACCTGAACGACGAGGGAAATAATACAGTACAGTCCGTTGTTCTTCAGCATGATAGTTATACAATATTCGTTATGACCGGTATGTATACAAATACAAGTACCATAATAAGACCGGGAATCATATACAAATATGGAGTGAATTTCTTCGTTCTCATAGCTTTTACCTACTTTCTTATGTTGCAGGGGGATGTTTCCACATCCCCCTATAGATTACTCTGACTTGGTCTGCCCGGATACAAGACTCTGGGCTTCTTTAGCGACTTTCTGTACTCTTGCCATTGCCTCCGCAGGTGTAATATCTCCATTTGTAAGGTCGGAAGCTGCTGTGAGATATTCATCACATGTTGTTGAATAAAGAGCGTTGTCAAACCATGGTCCCATGATTTTGGCTTCATTTACAACCTTATAGCCGTCCAGCAGTTTCGTATCATTGACTCCTTCTGTCACATTTTTTGATGCGTTGAACCAGCCGATGGTCTGTGCCTGCTCCCTGCCTACTTCCGGTCCCAAGAACCATTTCAGGAACTCGATACATTCGTCCGGATACTGTGTTTTGGACGAAACCACAAATCCTTCCGGAACGCCGGTTAATATATCAGGATTGCCTGGACCTTCCACTACAGGAAATTTGAACATACCGTAATCCAGGTCGGCGTTCAGGTCTGTAATATATGGAATCTCAATGAGTTCTGCATAGTACATTGCTGACTTGCCCATTGCAAAATTGGTTCTGGCCATGTCTGCTGCTGTACCATTCACTGCATCGTTGCAATAAGGAATCAGCTGCTGATAGCATTTTAATGCTTCTTCATAACCAGGATCGGTGAACTCTCCCTGGGCAGGATCAAAATCTTTCTCTCTCACCTCATCGCTTACAAGCATCTGGTTCAAGCTGCCAATATAGTGCGCTGCCGGCCACTTTTCCTGGTTTCCATAAGATATGGGAGTGATACCGGCCGCTTTCAGCTTATCACACACTTCAATGAGCTCATTCCATGTAGCCGGTGCCTTCAGGCCGTTCTGTTCAAATATTTGTGTATTGTAGAAGAAAAGCTTGCAGTCAAGTCTGAATGGAATACCGTATGTAACACCGTCCTTCGTATAGTTTACCAGCTGGGACTCCATGAGAGAATCCTTCCACTCCTTATCTGCTTCAAGGTACGGGGTAAGATCCATAATCAGGTTTTCTCTTAAAAACCGTTCCGAAAACTCGCCGCACCAGCTAAAGAAAATATCAGGAGCATCATTACCGCCAACCACTACCTTAATTTTTTCTTTGTATGGATCATTCTGGGCACTCTCAACTACGATGTCGATATCGGGACGCGCCTCCTCATACTCAGCAATCTTGCTTTCGATAAAGCCATTGAACGGCTCATCAGGAAACCTGTGGAAAAACTTTATGGTTTTTCTCTCTCCTGGTGTCTGAGCAGCCTGAGCAACACCTGTGTCAGCTCCTGCCTCCGACGAAGCCGGCGCGTCCTTCTTGCTGTCACCGCCGCTGGGGGTAAATCCCGCACAAGCTGTAAGTGACATTGCCATGGTTCCTGCCAACAGGGCAGCCGCCGCTTTCTTAACAAACTTTCTCATAATAAACTCCTTTCGCCTCTTCATAATACTTTTTGTATAATGCTTTACTCATCCTGAAACACTTTGCCAAATCCGAATGATCCATCCTTCTGGCAGTTGCCTGCCGAGTAAACGGCTGCGCGGTACAGACTGGTTCTGACTGCCAAATCCTGATAGTCTGCAGCTGTCACTGTTCCTCTGGCTCCCGATGCTGCCGGGAAGTCCCTGGAGTCCTTCATGGCATCCACATAATTTATCAGGAAACAGGTAATGAAGGAATCTCCCGCTCCCATGGTATCCACCGCCTCTACCAAACATGGGGACTGTTCGTAGAGACGCCCGTCTACCATTACCAGCGCTCCCTTGGACCCCCTGGTAGCAATAACAATATGTCTGCATCCGAATTTCCGAATCAGAGCCATCTTTTTCTCAATCTCATTTCTGGGCATATCGCCGCAGGAGATACTGGCACAGTCAATATATGGCGCGCATTGTCTCAAATACTCCTTGTCTGCACTGTCCGAAAAATCCATGGATACAAAGGATGATGCCTGACGGATTAACGGAAGTTCATCTTCCACATAACTGAAGATACTGGTATGTACAATGTCATAGCCGGCTATATAAGCCCTGTCCATTCCAGTCAGCTCCAGAGGATGTTCCTTTGATACCCCGCCTTTGTTGGAGCCGATGAACACCCGGTCCCCGTCGTCCAGACGCACCTTAGCGTATCCGTTCTCTCCCGGATAAAAACGGCAGTGGGAGAGATCCAGCCCAAGACCACGGATCGTATCATATACATGGGCGGCAGCCTCATCATCTCCGAACACTCCCAGATAGCCGGCTTCAATTCCGAACATCTTTGCATAGACTGCAAAATTCAATGCGTTTCCGCCGGGGTACATGGTACGGATATGCATATACTTATCCACCACGTTATCGCCCAATCCCAGTACTCTTAACATGTCCTCACCTCTTTGTCAATGTGTTTTAATTATCATGTAATCATTATATGACGTTATGTATATTTTGTAAACATAAAATGTGGCCGCAATCTGATTTTCGTATAATTTTCACATCTATCTCATGCCGTTTTTGTGCCTTTTGCCAAAAAAGCGAATTCCAGTTGCCTATACGCAGGGAATCCGCTTTATTAGTATATTTGCCGCTCGCTGTTTACATCAAATCAACACGTCATATAACCTCTTAACACTTTGTAAAACAGAGAATGTAGGGTCCACTCTGTATCTTCCATCTGTTATCTCCAGGGACAGGCCCCTTTCCTCAATCTGTTTCCTGACACGGCACACATCTGTGTACGTCATATCTTCCAAATGAAAATGTGGAGCTGCTCTCCACAGCTCCACATGCTCTACGCCAGCCCTGGCAGCGTCATCTAAGAATTTCTCCAGTGGATAATAGCCATATTGGATATTCATTACCGTCACCTGGGATTTACTGATTGTTATCACTCTCTGTCCGCCTTTTCTCAAGCATTAACCATGACCGTCATTTTATAGCGGTCCGGATTAATCACACTTTTACAGTTGTGGACAGGATTTCCCTCCCGATCATAGCTGACATCCTTCACATAGAGCAGGGGTTTGTCAAGATCCACGCCCAAATACTTGTGTTCAATCTCATTGGCCTGGCATATTCCAATCCTCTTAATGCCATTCTCCATAATTGTCCCATTCTCCGCCAATATCTGATAGAGGGATCCTGTGAGATCATGGCCCAAAAGGTATGCGAAACGGGCCGGAAAATGATTTTCCTCCAGCATAACGGGAATCCCGTCACAGGTTCGCACCCGCACAATCCTAATGATTTTCTCATGCTCCTGAATCTTCAGTTCCTCTGCGTCCACCATGGTGGCCTCTGCCAGTTCCGCAGACACCAACTGTGCCCCGGCCGTGTTTCCCTCCGCCAGACAGCTCTGAGTAAATCCCATGAAACCATTGATATTGCGGCAAAGCTTTTTCTGCGACACAAAGGTTCCTATGCCCTGGCGCTTTACCAGTATCTCCTCCTCCACCAATAATTCCACGGCTTTACGCACTGTTATCCTGCTGACGTCATACTCCCTGCTCAGCTCTATCTCAGTAGGTATCCTGTCATTTTCTTTTAATTCTCCGTTGAGTATCTGATTCTGGATTACCTCCATCAGCTGCTGATACAAAGGGACGCTTGATTCCTTGTTCAGTTTTCCCATGATTCCGCCTCCATTGATTATGTCTGTATCATTATTATACGATACATGACCATACATAGCTTAAGTATACCATTGGGAAAGTATTCGCGCAACCGTTTCAAACATCCCTTTTCTCCTTGATTTCAATGCATCTTTGGAACTGCCGGCATGCTTTCCGAAGGACCTGGTATGTTTAGTAATCCAGTCTCCTATAATATCTCCTGATGGCCAAAGGATGCCGTCTGTTATGCTCCAGATGGGTGGATACCCTCTGGAAGGCAGAACGCATGATGATTGGGCAGAGCATTCCCCTGAACTCATCGCTAATCCCCTTAAGCTCAAAATCCTTGCTGTCAAACACAGTCACCTTAGCGCTGATCTTGTGGACAAAATTTTCCACCCTGTCCATAAGCGGACGTGTCTTATCCTCACCCTTGATTAAAATTACAGAGGTATCCTTGTCAATAACCTCCAATGTCCCGTGGAAGAAATTAGAGGCCGATATGGGTCTTGTACGCATCCATTGCATCTCTTCCATGATACACATACCATAGCAGACAGCCCAGTCCTCCAGATTGCCGGAACCAACCAGATACTGAATAGGTTCATCCTGATATGCTTTCGCGTATTCCGCCGCTTTGACATCTGCCTTCTTATAAATCTCCACCACATTTTCAGGCATATTCTTAAGCTCCTCAAAAAACTTCCCGTACCGTGGGAACTGGCCTGCATGATACATGAAGCGCAGGGTCACGGTGTACCAGAAATAGTATCCGCCGCCTGTGGTGGTTATGAGATAATCTGATTTTTCATAGAGCGGACTGCATTCCTTCTCCACATACCCTATAACCGTTGCTCCGATTTCATGGGCCTTATCCACCGCAGCCACCACTTCCTTCGTATCACCGGAAATACTCTCAATGACTACCACCGAAGCTTTGGAAAAATGGGGATTGTCCACCACACAGAAGTCCGCTGCGTTTTCGATGAACAGCGGAATGGTAGAACCTTCTTCCCTTACTATGTGGGCCATCTGGTTGGCATAAAGCACGGTTCCCCCAATTCCGATGTAGAAAATATTTTTATATCCTCTCCTCACTACCTCATCTACTGCTTTCTCTGTTGCTCCCACAATGCCGAGTCCGTTTTTGTGCTCCTGCAGAACCTTTGCCTCATCAAAATTAAACATAACAGCTCCTCCTTAACGTCATATATTGTTATGTATAACATATCATAACATTATGTAAAATACAAGATGAATTTGCTCATTATGCGTAAAATAATATTTCAACAGGGCATAATAACTCCCCGCCTGGACATCAAAAAAAGAGCTGCCCGTCCGGACACGTCATCACATGACCCGCCGGAACAAAAACAGCTCTCTTATTTCAAACCTACTCTAACGCAAACATCCCCATAGCATTCAGCACATCCTGCTCCATCGCATCCACTGCCGCATTAGCCAAATCATGGAAATATTTGACTTCCTTCTCCTCCAGCAGTTTCTTCACTGCCTTCACGCCCGCGTTAGACATGTAGGAGAAATAGTTGATTTTACGGATACCGCAGCGGATCGCCCTCTGGGTATCCGCCGCGCTGATGCCGGATCCCCCGTGCATTACCAGCGGAAGCCCTGTCAATTCCTTAATTTTCACAATCCGGTCAAAATCCAGCTTTGGCTTGGTGGCATAGAATCCGTGGACGGTTCCCACCGATGCAGCCAGGGCGTCTATTCCCGTATCCTTTACATATCTGGCCGCCAGCTCAGGGTCCGTATAAGCGTCGCTCACATCGTTGATGGCAAAGATTTTTCCCTCATGGCCTGTGACAATGCCAATCTCAGCCTCCACGTCCGCATTGCAGGCCTTTGCCATGACCACTACTTCCCTGGTCATAGCCACATTTTCCTCGTAAGCAAGGGATGAGCCATCATACATAACAGCGGAAAAGCCTAAATCCAGGGCTTTTCTCACATAGTCCAGGTCCTCGCCGTGGTCCAGCATGACGCAGACAGGAACCCTGGCCTCCTTCGCCATACGCACCATGATGGGGCCGATGATATGAATAGGCATCTCGCACTCGTGAAGCTGTGCGTGCTGGATAATAACTGGTTCCTCACGTTTCTCTGCCGCCCGTATGACCGCCATAAGAATTTCCAGATTCGGCGTGTCAAAGGCGCCTATACAGCATTGCTTCTCTTGCGCATACCGCAGAACATGGTTCATATTTACTAACATCCGGCATTCTCCTTACTTTTCCTCATAGAGTTCAACGATAGCATCATCCCAGATTACAAATGCCAGGCGCACGCCAGGGCCGCAGTCAGCCGGCCCGAATATGATTCTCTGAGCCTGGGCGGCATAGTGGTCCAGATCGTCCACCTTGTAAGCCACATGGGGCTGCTTGGAGAGAATCTCCGGGAAGGGCGTCCCCTCCTCGAATTTCAGGTACTCTATCTTAAAATCATAGTCATCCACATTGCTTACCCAGAACTTCATGTCCTCGTTATATGTCATGCCCTCTTTTTTGTTCAGGACCGGGATTCCTATATGCATATATTCTGCCGCCATGACCGATATCCTCCTCATCTTTCTCTCAAACTGATTTTTCCTTGTGCCATCAGAACGTTCTTAAACACCCTCTTATTTCTTCATATACGGCGTATTGCACGGCGCGTTCCAGTAGTGCAGAAGCTCATCGTCCATCCTTGCCATGAACATCTGGAAGCCGGCCTGCTCCTGTACGGTAAGAAGCTCTCCCACATAATTGGCCACAATCTCGACGTTCTTCTCCTTCAGGCAGGATACGCACCTGCGGTAAATGATGAACAGCTCCATCAGTGTAGTGGCGCCGGTTCCGTTGAGAATCAGCATGATTTTCTCGCCTTCCTTGATATCCAGGTCAGCCAGAAGGCCGTCCAGCATGATCTTAGCTGTTTCATCGGCTGACTTCATGGTCTGGCGTCCGCCGCCCCCTTCTCCATGCTGTCCCATTCCGATTTCCATTTCATCCTCGCCCAGGTCGGCAAGCAGGCTTCCTGTTGCGGGATGGGTCGCTCCAGATACGGCTACGGCCAGGGTAGCCATGTTATCTGCAAACCGCCGCGCAATGGCAGCCACTTCCTCCAGGCTCTTTCCCTCGGCAGCCGCTGCTCCCGCTATCTTATAGGTGGGAATACATCCCACCAGTCCCCTCCTGTCGTCGGCGTTGGAGCGGGGCGCATTGGCGATATCCTCCTGGGTCACTACTTTGATGACATTTAATCCTTCCTTTGCGCATTTCTTCATGGTCAGGTTGCCGGTAAGCATGTCGCCTGCATGGTTTAAGACTATGTAGAGAACGCCCTTGCCCTTGTCTGCCAGCTTTATGGCGTCCAGGCAGGCCTGCGGTCCGGGAGCCGCGAAGACATCTCCCACCACGGAGATATCCACCATTCCCTCTCCCACAAATCCGCTGATAGCCGGCTCATGGCCGGATCCGCCCTGGGTCACAATGGTAACCCTGTCGGCTTCAGCCAGCTTATTGTTAATGATCATGCGGTTTTCGCCCAGGGTCACCAGCTCCTTGTGCGCCTCGGCAAAGCCTTCTAACAGCTCAGGCGTCAGATTCTCAGGATTGTTTATAAATTTCTTCATCTTCATAATTTTTACCTCTCCCATTTTATTTTATTGACCGCATCCGTATGCCGTCTACTTCCGTATGCCGTCTACTTTCGTATGCCGTCTACTTCAGTCCGTCGCAAAGTCCCGCAAAAAACAGGGATGTGCTCACTGCCCCCGCGTCCGGGGTGCCGATGGTCTTCTCCTTATAGCTTCTGGCCCTGCCATACTTGGACACATACTGCTCGCTTTCCTTTGCGCCCTTGGCCGCTGCCTCCTTCGCTGCCTCCAGGACAGCCATCACATCGTCTTCTGCGCTTTGAGCCGCTTCCACAGCAGGAATCAGGGCGTCCATCATAGTCTTATCCCCCACGCCCGCGTTGGTGATGTCTTCCATGGCCGACAAGCATTCCGTAAACATTTCCTTCAGAGTCCCTGCATCAATGGGCTTATTTCCTTCCAGGGGACCTGACAGTCCTCCTATCATGGTTCCGTATAATGGACCTGCGCTTCCGCCTCCGATTTCCATGGTATTATCTCCCAGGTCCTCCAAAAAAGTCTCCACGTCATCATCATCCCAGCCATCAAGGCTCTTCTCAATCAGACCGGCAATCTTGCCAATGGCGACGCCGTGGTCCCCGTCACCGAATCTGGAATCAATCTCGCTGAGATAATCCTTGTTCTCATTCCAGACCTGGGCAGCTTTTCTGAGCATCTTTGTAATTTCCGCTTTTGAAAGTAACATATGTAACCTCCTCTCATGCATTTTCCCAAAATTATCCATGATTTTAGATTAACATTTGTTAGTTTATTTGTCAATTATTCATCGTGCCTTTCTCTGTTTTTTGCCCTAATGCACAAAAAATGCGCAGTTTCTTTAGCAAACCGCGCATTTATGGTTACGTATGTAACCTATGTTTCATTGGCCCGCACTGTGCAATCATACATTCTCATTGTACAATCATCAGCTCTTGCCGCGCACCAGGTCTGACCTCACATGTCCCGGCCTTTTTATCGCTCTTCATCCCCGCTCATCATTCCAGCGCTTCCCTGACCACATGCTCCGGTGCAATAAAATGTTTCAGGTAACCGGTCTTTAAGGCTCCCCGGAATGCCTTTGGGCTGGTATTGGCAGAACAGATACCCACCACATGCCTAGTCCCGGACAGAAGCTCCAGTGGAATCTGAATGGCGTAATCCGTATCTGACCGGATAATATGCCCCTGGCTGTCCATAAAGTAGTTCAGGATGCGTCCCACTGCCTTCTGCCGTATAAGCTGGTCTCCATATCTGGCCTCCGACGCAAAATCCGGTACAGAAGGAAAATTCCCGATATTGACCAGCGCCACATCCAGTTTTTCCCAGACATGATATATCTCGTGGTAGCTGTCCAGCTCCCTGGTCAGTTTCAGCTCCTGCTCAGAAAGCACGCAGGCCGGTGAATAGATAAATCTGGGCTGGGCCCCGCTGTGCTCCGCAATGGAACGAACCAGCTCATTGGAGTGGTAATTTTTAAGTCCCACACCGCCGTTTCCTATGAGCGGGCAGACAAATGTTCCTATGGGAACCAGCGTCTCCCTCTGTTCCATATGCTTTACCACATCACCGATAATGTGGCCCCATCCAATGCCCAGGCCGGTGCCTCCCAGCCCTGACAGATAAGAGATGGCCGCCTCTGCCACAGCCTCATTGGTGGTCTGATCATTTGGTCCGTCGGGCACAGCCACACCGTCATAAATCCCGAAACAGCGTCCCACCAGTTCCATGAGGGACAGCGCACCGCCGGACTCCTCCTGCGGTGCGCTTATCCGTATAGTGACGATTCCCTTATCCCGCGCCTCCTTCAAAAGCTTGCTGACCATGGGGCGGGATATACCGTATTGGTCCGCAATCTCACTCTGGGTCCTGTCCTGCTCGTAATACATTCTGGCCACATCGACCAGACGCTCTGTTTTCTTATCCATACTGCCTCTTATTCATATCGCTGGTGCCGCTTTGGCATGTCACAGAAGCGTATACTCCAGCATCTCATACGCCAGCCCGCTGCCCTCATTGATATCAGCAGGCAGAAGATCCCTGGCCACGCATTTCTCATCGTCATCCGGAACATCCACGCGTTTCAGATAAGCATAATCCCCGTCAATCCGTTCCACTCTGTAATCCACACGTTCAAACATGGCTGCATTCCACCTCCGCTTCCCTACTTACGGCCGCAGCACTGGCGGTAACGCTTGCCGCTGCCGCAGGGACAGGGCGCATCCGGGTCAATGCGGGCTGTCTTGGCATCCAGCTCCACCCGGTTATAACCACAGTTTCCAACCGTCCTGGTTTCCTTCCATACCTGTTCCATGATTTCATCGAATCCGTTCATCTTTTCCTGGGAATCCAGGTTCAGTCCAAAATGCTCCATGATGTCTTCCACTGCTTTCGGCGTTGTCCCCAGCCTTACGTGATGATGGATGGAGGAAGCTGCCTCCCGAGCAGTCTCCTCATCGCAGCCAACCATGGCCAGGAAAAATGCCTTCAGCGGGCGGATATGCTTCTTAAGCTCCACTGCTCCGGTTCTGGCAATCTCCTTCACCTGCGGGGCGGAAGGTATATAAAACTCCTTGCCCTTCTGATAATTCAATACATCTTTATAGGCATCTGCCTGAATCAGATTCCAGTCAATAAACCGGCCGTCCCAATAAGCAAAGTCTGTCCAGACACCTTTCATCTCACGGCAAAGGCGGGTGATTTCCCCTGCATCCGCCTCGCAGCCAACTGCCCTGCAGATTGTCTCCACCTGCCCCGCGTCAGCGGCGCCGTAAAGGTAAACCGCTGCCTTGCAGCAAGCCCATACCTGGCTGCGGTAATGACGATCAGACCGGAATTTCTCTGTATTCATCTCATCATATGCCTTTGCCACATCTGCGGGAACAACTGCTGTACCCAGGCTGGTAAACCCGCAGTAACCGCCATAGTGCAGGAAGTTCAGAGCTTCCAGGTCTCCCTGGTATTCTATACCTCCGGCTGCTGCGGCCTTCTCAAACTCTGCTGTGGTCTCATCGCTTAAGGTGCCGAAGAACCGCCCCATGCGCTGGGAATCCAGCAGGGCGGCGGCCAGAGCCGGAGCCAGCTTATTCTTACCCAGCTCATCGCATCCCCCAATATGATGAACCTTGGCAATGCGCAGCAGCTCAGTCTTATCAAATCTGGAAAACAATTCCTCCAGAGTATGGATTACCCTTGGAGCCGGCTTTTGTGTTTCCGGCTTTTCAGCATCCTGGATACCGGTTTTCTGTTTGCCGGCGGCATGTTCCTGTACCGCAGGTTCCCGGACCGCATCCTCCTGGGCGTTTTCCGCTCTGCCTTGTCCAAATGCCGGATGTGCCTTTAGATTGGCGTTTACTTCATCCAGGTCATACTCTCCCATTCCCTGCTGGCAGGCCCATTCCTCCATCAAGTCATGGTCCTCAGCCTCAGGGTCATCCAGCTTATCCAACAGGTCATAGTAACCGCCTATACCGCCGCAGTCCTCCGGAATATTGTCTCCCTTATACTTTAACACCTGGGGATAGCTGTATTCATACTCCACTTCCTTCTCCATAAGAATCTGGTGTTCCCATGTATCCCCGAAGTCGTAGGTATATATAAAACGAGGGTTCTCTGTTATTAGAGTTCCAATCTGTGTGCCTTCCTCCAGCACATCGCAGCCGCAGGATTCCGCCAGATCGTCTTCCTCCCACGTTTCCCTTATAAGCAGCCCCGGTTTCTTAAACTCAAACTTGTGCAAATGGTAATCACACCAGCCAAAGGCCCCCTGAATCACCTGATGGAGCTGGCAAAATGTAAACTGCTCCGGCACCACCACGCGTCTCCATATAGGCGGTTTACTGCCTTTTATGGTAATTTTCAACTGATAACCTTTCATAAGGCCCTCCTTCGAATTTCAAATATTTGTATAAGCAGGCATCCCGCGCCGTAACAGGCTATATCCTTCCAGTCAAAGACAGAACCCAGGATAATCCTGGCCGCGGCGTTCCCCTGCAGCCCCAGTATCTCTGCCAGACGGAAATACTGCATCACCTCCACACAAACCGCAAAGAGAAACACATATAACGGCAGCCGCTTCATTCCCACTGGTACGAACACCCTGACAAAACAGTACACCAGTACCACCACCAGCATGTCCCCTATATAAGGTCTAATGATGCGATCATGAACATACAGGGCGATAATTAACTCAACTATAAAAACAATGATACTTGCGGCCAGATATCCCCACCTGGCCCTGTATTTTCTCCCGCTATCCATCGGGCCTCCCTTTGGCCGTCTACCGTATACCATTGAGTTCCTGATACATATCCTTGGCAAATGTATCTGTCATGCCGCAGATATAATCCGTCACCAGCAGCAAACGAAGATACAGCCGTTCCGCATCATCCCTGTCCCGGGCGCACATGGAATATATCATCTTATAATTATCAGATATAAGGGAAACCAGCTTTTTCTGCACCTGGGTCATGGGCAGATCCGTATCGTAGGGAATCACAGCGTCCACAAACCGGTCCAAAAGAAAGTCAAATATTGTCTGGGCCGCTATTTCCAGCTTCAGGATGGGTCTGGTGCTGAACGCATACCGCAAGGCAATATCCCCCAGTGCTTCCATCAGCAGTTCCACATCCGTACCCGCAAAAAGGTCGCTGGTATAGGTACCTTCCATAATAGATTCATAGTTGCCGGCAAAACATTCCGTAACGCCCGAAATCATCTGGCCCTGGACGCTGATAATCCAGTTCTGCACCGCATACTGGTCCGGTCTGTCATATCCCTTTCCCACGGCCTTTCCATACTTTTCCTCCAGCCATGATACAATCTGGATATAGTGGTTTGTCTGGCTGCCGGCCTTATACGCTTTTAACTCAGCCAAAAGGCGTTCATAAGAAATGCAGCCCTTCTTGACCGCGTCTTCGATATCTGCCGTCTTATAGGCAATGTCATCTGCTGCTTCTAATATGAATGCCAACGGATGTCTTTTTCCCAATGTGCCGGTTGACACCTGCACATCCTGGAAATTCTCCCTGTCGCCATGGAAATATCCCATCTTCTTGGTTCGGATATCGCCGCTGTCCTTATCAATCTCCAGGGAAGATACCGGATACTTGATAATAGTTCCCAAGAGAGCTTTTGTCAAGTTCATGCCATGCTCATCCACCAGAAAATGAAGCCTTGTCACCACCCTGAACGCCTGGGTATTTCCCTCAAAATGACAAAAATCTTGCACCATCTGGGGCTCCAGAATTTCCGCAAGGGTTCTCCCTCTAAACGTAAGCCTCTCCAGGTTCTTCTTAAACCAGTCCTGAATAGCTGTCTCACCAAAGTGGCCAAAGGGAGGATTCCCGATATCGTGAATCAATCCGGCGCACTGAAGAATGTCACATACCGCCGCCTTATGTTCTGGCGTAAAAGTTTCATCCTTGATAATAGTGCGGATGCTCTCTGATATATTCTGTCCCAGTGATTTGGCCAGGGATGAAACCTCCAGAGAATGAGTCAGCCTGGTACGGATGAAATCACTCCTGTCCAGCGGAAACACCTGGGTTTTATCCTGGAGGCGCCGAAAGGATGCACTGCCGATAATCCGGTGATAATCTTTCTCAAACTCTGTCCGCAGGTCCGTGGAGGACTGTTTCTTGTAGCTGCGGATGCGGTCGTCGCAAAGCAGTGTCTGCCAATCCATACATACCTCCTTACTGCTTTCCCGCCGGAGTCCTGTCCATTATAATCCATCAATCACGGCTGATTACACTGGCCGCGGACAGGACAAAACACGGGATACGTTTCATTCTAGTATATCGGAAGTCGATTCGCCTGTCAAATCTGCCTTTCATATGCGTTTCAATCCAAGCTTGGCCATTTAACAGAGCGCGACCACATCTTATACAAATGCGTATTTTGACCTCATGTCAGTGGGGGATACTGTTTTTTCTCCGCCCGCCGCTGACGTTACGTTTGTTTCCGGCAATTTATCCCTCCACCTGTGGAGGCGGAGGATTCTTTTGCTTTTTTGCTAAACATGCATCTATATCTATTATCAACAAAATCGTGAAAAAAGCAACAAAAAACTGCATCTTTTGCAGTTGACAGCCATTGTTATTTGTGATAATTTAAAATGAGATAAGCAAATGAATAGGTTCTTCGGGGCAGGGTGTGATTCCCTACCGGCGGTATAGTCCGCGACCCGCTGCATGCGGCTGATTTGGTGCGATTCCAAAACCGACAGTATAGTCTGGATGAGAGAAGACAATTTTGTTCATATAAATATTGAGTATCCTCCCTTATTTATATTGACTATGAAGTTAATCTCAGGTTCCCCGGAACCTGAGATTTTTTGTTTCCTGGAACTTCATTCATTGCTGAATCACCGTATCGAAAGCATTTATCAAGGAGGTTTTGCTATGAAAACAAAATGGAGTATTCAGAAACTTATTTACACCGGTATGCTGGCCGCAGTTGCCGGCGCCCTCATGTCCCTGGAATTTTCCGTTCCAATGATGCCGCCCTTTTACAAGATTGACTTCAGCGATGTGCCGTCCATTATTGCCCTGTTCCTCATGGGGCCAGCGTCCGCCGCCTGGGTGGAAATCATCAAAATCATCATCAAGCTTCTCACGGTCGGCACCAATTCCATGTATGTAGGGGAATTTGCCAATCTTATCGGGGTTGTATTATTCGTAATCCCCATGTGGGCAGTTTACAAAAAAGGCGGAAAGACCCGCCGGGCAGCAATCGCGTCATTGGCAGTCAGCGTCCCCATCAGGACCTTGTTTGCCTGTTTCTGCAATGCATTTATCACCCTTCCCCTGTATGCAGCGGCCATGGGGCTCCCTCTGAACCAGGTGATTACCATGGTGGCTGCGGTAAATCCGGCCATCAGCGATCTGACCACCTTCATCTTTATGGCCACCATCCCCTTCAACCTGATTAAGCTGGGGCTCAACTGCTTTGTGGGGTATCTGCTGTACACCAGACTGCTGGCAGTTTATCCGGCTGTGAGAACCGCGTGAGGAAATACATGAGGAAACGCTGTAAGGAACGAGGGCTGAAAAATCCAGTCAGGAGGTTATATACACATGATTCAAAATTATAGCGATTTAACCCGGTTAGAGATGGAACAGGTCAACAAGGATGAAACCATTGTACTGATTCCCCTGGGTGCGCTGGAGCAGCACGGAAACCAGGCTCCGCTGGGTACGGACGATATCATCGCAGAGGCCATGACAGACTATATACGCAGGGAGTTGGAAGTGGAAAATTCAGATTTTCCCATGCTGATATTTCCGGTCATCCCCGTAGGCTTGAGCACGGAGCACAGGAATTTCTGCGGCTCCATCACATTTAAACCGGATACCTACTACCATATGTTATATGATATCAGCACCAGCCTGGTCCGCCACGGTTTTAAGAAGCTGGCTTTTCTGGTGTGTCATGGAGGAAATGCTCCCATTGTACAGGTCTTAAGCAGGGAGCTTCGCAGCGAGTTCGGCATCTCCCCTTACATTCTTTCATCCGGGGCCTTTAGCCATCCGGATGTGACGGCCACGATTTCAGAAGGAAATATCTGGGACTTCCATGGAGGTGAAATGGAAACCTCCATGGTCATGGCCGTGGACCCGTCCCTGGTAAAGTCAGAGACCTCAGAGGCGGGAATTCCCACTGCATTTAAAGACAATCAGGCGCTGAAACCTTACGGAAATGTATCCATTGGCTGGGTATCCGAGGATTGGAAAACAGAAGACGGCAAACCCATCGGAATCGGCGGGGACCCCTCAGGCGCCACAGCTGAAAAGGGACGGATCATTCTGGAAACCAGCGCTAAGGTGCTGGTGCCGGGGCTTAAAGAGATTCGGGCATGGAAGGGATAATGGAAGTATGCATTCTTTGTACATTCTAACAAGATTATGGAAGGGATGGGGCATGCCCCATCTTTTTTGTTGTACGGAATTAGTTTTACCTAACCTTTTTGCAGTTCAAAAGGGATTGCGGCGTTTGCGAAAAGGGCAGAGGAGAGGGCAACTGGATGTAATTCTGTAATTGGCGGATTTTTAACTTGCTCCGACGCGAGAGCGGAGACGCTATTATGTGAACGGCTATGAGACTACCCCGGAATTTCAATCCACTCCACCGCGAGGGTGGAGACTATTGGCAGATGACAGGATAATGTATGACAGTGGATTTCAATCCACTCCACCGCGAGGGTGGAGACTGACTCATGCATATAATCACCTCTTTAATTCCAAGATTTCAATCCACTCCACCGCGAGGGTGGAGACGGGGTGGCACAGGAAGCAGACGGTGAGGAGCAGGAGATTTCAATCCACTCCACCGCGAGGGTGGAGACTGCGGGGTAAAAAGGAGGATTTTGGATTGAATGAAATTTCAATCCACTCCACCGCGAGGGTGGAGACAGTAAATGGTTACGAAATTGAGGTTGTGAGCAAAATTTCAATCCACTCCACCGCGAGGGTGGAGACGCTGTGGAACAGTACGGAAAGATATGGGGATACCAGAAATTTCAATCCACTCCACCGCGAGGGTGGAGACGGCCTATACCCCTACGTCCGCACAATACTATAAATTTCAATCCACTCCACCGCGAGGGTGGAGACGTATCTGGACGGATTTTTAGAAGATGAGGAGGACGAAGATTTCAATCCACTCCACCGCGAGGGTGGAGACGTTCAGTGCTGAAAGATGAATGTAATATTGAGATTATTTCAATCCACTCCACCGCGAGGGTGGAGACACATATTACGACCTGTACGGCGGGCGAGGTTCCGCATTTCAATCCACTCCACCGCGAGGGTGGAGACTATTAACAGCAAAATATGAGTTTGTACTTTTACATATTTCAATCCACTCCACCGCGAGGGTGGAGACCGGCTACAGCAAAATTAGCCTGTATTGTGCTAATAATTTCAATCCACTCCACCGCGAGGGTGGAGACTCTGATGCAGATATGGGGGTGGATGGGACATCTGATTTCAATCCACTCCACCGCGAGGGTGGAGACAAAGACCATACCCGGAAACCAGGCTTTAACTCAGATTTCAATCCACTCCACCGCGAGGGTGGAGACCGGCATCAGCCGGGTCATCTTGGCCTCCGAGATGGAATTTCAATCCACTCCACCGCGAGGGTGGAGACCCAGGAACCAAACGCAACAACTATGGCTGCTATAATTTCAATCCACTCCACCGCGAGGGTGGAGACTAATATATAGCTCCTTAAAACGAAAAAGTATGCGAATTTCAATCCACTCCACCGCGAGGGTGGAGACATTTCTATAATGCTGACTGTCCTAAAATAGCAGTGATTTCAATCCACTCCACCGCGAGGGTGGAGACGGCCCTTGATTATGCCATTAAAAGCACGTTCTGGAATTTCAATCCACTCCACCGCGAGGGTGGAGACCATCCACCGGCCAGAATTTGACTGCACCATGGAGATTTCAATCCACTCCACCGCGAGGGTGGAGACCAGTCCATTAATTGATAAATTTATGGAATTTGGTGATTTCAATCCACTCCACCGCGAGGGTGGAGACTAAGATACCGGGCATCGGCGCCGATTTTATCCCATTTCAATCCACTCCACCGCGAGGGTGGAGACTGGCCGGGTCACCTACTGACCTCTTTCCTTTGAAGATTTCAATCCACTCCACCGCGAGGGTGGAGACCCAGGGATGCAGCAGACGTGGTGCTCAATCAGGATTTCAATCCACTCCACCGCGAGGGTGGAGACAGGCAGTGGTGGTAACGGATACCGATTTACAAAAATTTCAATCCACTCCACCGCGAGGGTGGAGACTGACGGGCTGGTACAAGGCCAGAAAGCTGGGACGGATTTCAATCCACTCCACCGCGAGGGTGGAGACGCCTCCCGCGCCCTTCTTACCGGTCACCATCTCCGTATTTCAATCCACTCCACCGCGAGGGTGGAGACAACCAGATTGATGATACAGGTACGGTGCCAATCTCCATTTCAATCCACTCCACCGCGAGGGTGGAGACTCAATGTGGCATATGCCATATACTCATCGTTAGGATTTCAATCCACTCCACCGCGAGGGTGGAGACCGAAACCAAACAACGATGACGGCAAGGTAAACATATTTCAATCCACTCCACCGCGAGGGTGGAGACACGCCGCGGAGCTCATACAGGGATATTGGATTATAATTTCAATCCACTCCACCGCGAGGGTGGAGACGATTGTAATCATTATTCCGCAATTTAGCTAAGGCAATTTCAATCCACTCCACCGCGAGGGTGGAGACGCCTTGGTGGAGGTGGCGGTGGAGCACAATCGAATTTCAATCCACTCCACCGCGAGGGTGGAGACCATATAGTGGACGCCGAGTACTTTTGAAATGGCAATTTCAATCCACTCCACCGCGAGGGTGGAGACGAATGGTCCCATCCGGTACGGATATTCAATTCATAATTTCAATCCACTCCACCGCGAGGGTGGAGACAGACATCCCGCAAACCAACATATACATTCTGGAGATTTCAATCCACTCCACCGCGAGGGTGGAGACCTTCAGATCGTCCGTATCCGCCGAATTCAGGCTATTTCAATCCACTCCACCGCGAGGGTGGAGACGGTTTGACCGCTATTGCCACTCACGTACTGAACGGAATTTCAATCCACTCCACCGCGAGGGTGGAGACCAGTTCCATCCTGGCCGGTTCCATGTCCCTGTATTATTTCAATCCACTCCACCGCGAGGGTGGAGACTGCTATAATCAAGTTAGTTTCAGACGGACAAAGATTTCAATCCACTCCACCGCGAGGGTGGAGACGAAGATACGGGGACTGGAGTTCACGTAAAAATTGATTTCAATCCACTCCACCGCGAGGGTGGAGACATTATCTTTGTATATAATATTTTCTTCGTTACATATTTCAATCCACTCCACCGCGAGGGTGGAGACGTGTTGTACACAAAGGAGCCGATGGAGGTCACGATTTCAATCCACTCCACCGCGAGGGTGGAGACTGACCTTGACTCAAGGCCGTACATAAAAGCGGGTATTTCAATCCACTCCACCGCGAGGGTGGAGACGCACTGTGTTACTGATTATTTTGTCTATCGCATTATTTCAATCCACTCCACCGCGAGGGTGGAGACGGAGAGGAACCGGCAGGCATCCTGGATGGTTACAAATTTCAATCCACTCCACCGCGAGGGTGGAGACCGTAATAACGCTCGCTCCACCCGGTGCAATGATATTTCAATCCACTCCACCGCGAGGGTGGAGACCTGAAAAATGTTGAGGCTGTCATATCAGCTCTACAATTTCAATCCACTCCACCGCGAGGGTGGAGACAACAACCGCTGCTGCCGAGGGAGAAGCTGCACCTATTTCAATCCACTCCACCGCGAGGGTGGAGACAAAGAAGGTACGCAGGATTCATCTGGCCTGGATGATTTCAATCCACTCCACCGCGAGGGTGGAGACACTTCGGTCTACCGGAATACTATACCATCCGGGATATTTCAATCCACTCCACCGCGAGGGTGGAGACGTGATGTACCCGTGCCTGCTGATTATCTTCTGGCAATTTCAATCCACTCCACCGCGAGGGTGGAGACAGCAATACTACACAATAACCACTACTATTCTTCATCACATTTCCACAAACAAATCATATCCCACCCCCCTCAAATCACGGCCAACCATCCCTGCACACTCGCAAATCCGTTCTCATTGTGCAAATTTTCCGGTGCGAATCCCCCCGTAAATCCATGTTTGCTTCAGGTTCGCACCAAAATACTTTATACCGCTTTACCGCCCGCGGCCAGGTCAGAATATCAGCGGTTCTTCCACATTAATCCCCTTATTCATCCCAACATGGTTCACTTTTGTAGTGTGTTTATTCCCAAGGTTGTAAAACCTAAGGCTGTCCGTCTGTTCATCAATTATATCTGTCAGTATCGCCTTTAGCTTTATCAGCTGGGCATTATCCAAAATACATTCAAATACGGAGTTCTGGACGCGGGTGCCATAATTGACACATTGCTTTGCAACCTTTCTCAACCTGGCCCTGCCTGCGGCGGTTTCCGTATTCACATCATATGTAATCAGTACCAGCATATACCTTCCTCCTCCGGCCCATCTGTCAGGTGTCTTTCTATTTCCAGAAAAACGGCGGGTATTCATCTATATCGCCTCGCAGATATCTGGACAGAAGCATGGCCTGAACAAATGGAATCATTCCCCACTCCACCTTCTCATTCAGATATGGATGGGTAATCATCTCCTTTTTCTTGTTCTGCCATTCTGACAGCAACAGCTTCCGTGCCTCATCCCCCATAATGACAGCGCCGTCTTCTTTCCGGGAAAAATCCTTTTTGTTTACCATCTTCCGGTTAATCAGGGTAAGCACAAAACGGTCTGCCAGAACCGGCCGCAGCTCCTCCATTAAATCCAATGCCAGGGAAAGGCGGCCCGGCCGGTCCGTATGCATGAATCCCACGTAAGGGTCCAGGCCAACTGTTTCCAATGCTGACGCAACTGTATTGGCCAGCAGCGTGTACACAAATGACAGCATGGCATTCACATTATCCAAAGGCGGCCGCCTGTTCCTTCCCTTGAAATAGAAATCATTTTTCTGCTGTAATATGAGCTGGTCGAAAACCCCAAAGTAAATACTGGCATCCTCCCCTTCATACCCCCGCAGCTGAGCCATGTCCCGGCTTTCCTCTATGCGCCTGAGGGATTGTTTCAGGAATCCGGCCGCATCCTTCACCTTCTCTGTGTCAATCTGAAGTCCATGGTCTCTCACAGCTCTCTCCAGAACCCATCTGGCATTGTATACTTTTCCAAGGATACAGTTTCTGGCTATCATCAGACTTGCGTCCTGATTCATGGAAACCTGGTACTGTTTCCTGCGCAGAAGTACGTTTCCCCGCACACGTCCGGTCACACGGGCCAGAAATCTTCCCTGAGGCGAAAGGACGCAAAGTGATATGTCCCGCTCCGCGCATCCCCCCATGAGGGCCGGGCTCATTCCCCTGTATCCAAAGGACACTATTCCCTCCAGATTATGGAGCGGTATCCGTCCCAGTTCCGTATCGTTGTCATAGATTACCACATTTTCCCCGTCCAGCGACAGATAACTGTCAGGAGAAGTAACATACAGGGTGTTTAATAACTTCCTCATACATCCTCCTCAATCTTCCCACGGATATAATCCCTGACAGGTGATGCTTTTCCCAGTTTCGGCATACATATATCTTTCATGGAGCAGGCATTACAGCTCTTTGACCATCTGACCTTTGGTGTATATCCCTTGTCATAAAGTTCATGCATCTCCTGAAATATATCCCTTACCCGTTTTCGCAGTTCATCTGTAATCTCCACCACATTCCTGCGGTGAATCTCTCCGTAATACAGCGCCCCCGCTTCAATCCTGGCTGACAGCATTTCCTCCAGGCACATGGCCTGGGCCGCCAGCTGCAGTATATCTGCTTCTGATTCCTTTGGGCTCCCCTTTTTATATTCCACCGGAAATACCCGGAACAGTCCCCTGTGCCCATGGAGTCCGATTCCATCCTCCGCCCTGTGAAACTCTACAATATCGCATTCCCCGCTGACACCCATACTCCTGGAATACACAGGCAATGCCCTGCTTATCATCACATCGCCCCGCCTTTCTGCCAAATATGGATCATGGGCCTTTTTGTGGAGCAGCTCTCCTTCTATGGTATGCTCATTCTCTTTCCACTGCTGTTCAATATGTATAAGGGCCCACTGGCGCCTGCAAAAGGTGAAATGCTGGATACCGGACACCATGAGGAAGTCATCCTCCCTGTATTCCATTATATCTTCTCCGAAACTTCAACCGTTTCCGGAATCTGGTCCCTATGGACGGCAACCGTGTAATCCCCGTATTTTCTGGGATACTCCACTTCCTCATTCTTTTTTACTTCCACGGCATCAAAGAGTTTGTATGCAGGGCAATCTCCCAGTTCCTTACTATGTTTAAACACGATGAGCCGGCGGACCGCCATTTTTCCCCTGGCTGCGGAATGGTCGATTTCAAACATATTGATGATGGCATCCCACAAAAGTTCCAGATCCTCATCTGAAAAGCCCGTGGATTTTCTGGCCAGATTAGCTGATATGTAACCCTCCGCGCGGTACAGGGCGTAGGGAACGATATTCTTTCTTCCCATTTCCGTACTCTTATTTTCCGCGTCCTTTTCTGTGGTGATAGCCACACGGGTAATGGTCACTTCCTGACTCACAATGGGGTCAATGCTTCTGGCAAATCCCAGCTGTACAGGCCCACGCACCTGGCCGCAGTTTAACGCAGCCTTTACAAAGGTTGTCATGACCGCGCCAAAGGTTCGGATATCGAAAAAGTTACGGCACATAAAATCCCGGATTTTCTGGTCTACCTGAGGGTCTTTCTTTTTGAGTTCCTTGATTCCCTTTTCATCTGTCTTAAGCTCAATGTACGCGGTATTGTCACTTCTGTTTAAAGGTACATCCTCCCGGATATATATTTTATACCCGGGCTCGTCTTCCTTCAGTGTCTCCACATAATTGCGTATCTTACGTTTTAAGCACACATCCGTCACGATACCGTATCCGCTCTCCGGATCAATCCTCGGCAGATTGCCTGCATCCGGGTCGCCGTTTGGATTTCCGTTCTCCACATCAAATAACACCACAAATTCATACCTGTTCTTAATCACCTCTGCCATTTTAATCCTCCTCCTTTATCTTCTTCTCATATCTCTTCTGAGTCTGATGGTAATATCCCAATATGAACATTCCCTGCTCCTCCAGGGTAAGCCGCCTTGGGCAGGCTGCCTTCTGCCCCTCTGCGACAGTCAGCCTTCCCTGTAAATCACCCAGTATTTTTTCATAATATATCTCCTTCGCCCCATTGTTCATCTTCTTCATGTGGCTGTTTTTCAGCTTAAATAAAATGGGAAAGATTGCCGCCGGCGTCGCGCATGCAGAGTTAAAATACTTATCCTTTATGGTGGCGTTAATCCCCGGATTGGCGTCCTCCTGGATTGCCTCCAGAACCGCAAACTCCCTTCCCAGGATGTACGCGGTATTATTACTGTCTTCATTCAGCGCCATGGTTATTTCCTCCTTTTCATTTCCATTTTTCAGCAGATATGCTTTGATAATGGCTGCCCTTCCCCTGGTTATCTTATAAATCCGGCTGTCCCCGTCGTCCTGCTCTGCCCGTATCCTGCCAAGCACGGCCTGATACAGGGACGCCGGATACCGGCTGCCGGATATAATTGCCCTGTACACTGCCCCGGACATACTGGGAACCGGCTTTTTATCCCTGGACTTTTTATTGACGGTCTCCTGCAGCATACGCCACATTCCCAGATACTCCACGGCGTCGGCTGCCGGACGCACTATTTCCATTCTGTCATAATGTTCTTTTATATGCTTTAATATATTTCCAAAGCTGTCCTGATAGAAAAAACGCACTGCCAGCCTGGCTGCATTGGGCGCCAGACCTAATATATAAAATTTCCTGTCCATATCAAGACTGTCCTGGACATCCTGAGCCGCAACCGCTTTTCCCTCTGCCAGGTTCTTGAATACCCCATCCACTATTTCCTGGTTCTCCATCGTTGGCTCCGATACGCACGCAAATATATTCTGGTATCGTTCGTCGCCTTCCTCGGACCAGTAAACCACTGCCGTGTCACCGATGGTTGTCCTATGAGTCCGGTCCCCAAGGAGATAATTGAGCGCCGTGGTATAGGCATAGGCCGCGTATGTTCCCACCGGTGCGTTAAAGCTCTGTTCCTTGCCGTATGATTCAAAGGCAGGTGCATTAAAGGAAACCAGCGCAGCACCGCTGGACTGGGCCCCCTGGACGCCTTTTATGGTGCCGTGAATCCTGGCTATTTCCTCCCTGCGCCCTGTCACCAGGCAGACGCCCACAGGTCCTGTGCCTGACTGACGGCTGTATTCTTCCCAGCACTGCCTTATATCCGGGTCCTCATGGACATATTCCCCATCCACCATGAACACCAGATTAGAACCGGATATAATCTCCTCCAGTTCCGGTATCAGGCATGGGTTTTCCGCTGCCTGATCCGGCGCCCAGCGGTCAAAAAACCGGCACACCGCCCCGGCCGCGGGGCTGCTGATATGCTCTAAAATGTCCTTATGCTTCTTTTTGGCGCACTCAAAACATTCCCTGGACCGCTCCGGTTTCCCCTTATTATCAATTCCCAGCATATAACCGGAATGGTCGCACAGGAAATTGGCGGATACACCGGAAGAACGGGAAACCATCTGGGGTACCGTAAGGCTTTGCGGTACCGTGACTGTCTTTTTACCTTTCTGCCGCTCCTGCTTAAGGGGAATGACGCTCTTAAGCTCCCCCTGCTCTGAAATATCCAGCCCGTACGCTACCCTGGCCCTGCACCAGCCCGGACTGGTTATCTTTCCCTTCCGCTCAAGGGCTTCATAATATTCAACAAGCGCCTGGAGAATCATCGCACCACCTCACAATTCCTTACATCCAGAACACCATCCTTCATGACGGCCCTGAAAAACATGGGTTTAATGTCCTCTGTATCTGAGTAATCAAAGTCAAACAGCATATACCCCAAATCCCTCTCCGTTCCGGCATATGCAGTGTCTACCTCCTCCTCTTCATAAAGGGCAAACTGGGCAGGAAATTCCCGGCATCCAAAATACGGTCTGTGATAGCACTCACCCCTGCGGAGCCGGCGCATAATAATGTCCTTAAACTTACCCTCATTATCCCCTGGGACTGCCTTGGGGGTCATCTCAAAGTGAGCCTCAACCACATATTCCACATCCCGCAGAAGAATGGCCGCTCTCTGTACGATTTCCTCCCTGCTGCTTATATACAGCGGTTTTCCTCCCCCGTTTATAGCAGACAATACATTTCCTGCCAATACCTTGCTCTTTACCTCATTTCTTCGGATGCTGGTAAACTGGATGGGTTTTCTCACATAGATTTTGTCAATCACCCACCGCATCCCCGGATGCCAGTAGACGGCCTCCAGCATACCCCTTGCGGCGGAGGGAGTCATAACATCATAGCTGCACCGTTCCACCTTCATCTCAGGGCGGCTGAAAAGGGCATAATCCCCCCACATCCGGACCCGTACTCCTCGGCTCATCACTTCACTCCTTTCCGGCATACGCCATTTTCATGAAGGGGACTCAAAACATGACGGCATCGCCGCGGCTTACGTCAATCACAAGTCCTCTCTCCCTTGTATACTGCTCCTTATTCCTCAGAACATAAAATTCCTGGTCTATCTGTTCAAGGCGGCCAGCGCCGTTTAACGCTTCAAAATCATGTTCAAAAACATTTACACAGTACTGTCCCGCCTGCCTGATAAGCTCCCTGTTATGCTCTCCCCGCCGGATTTGCATGGCAATCTGCGCTGCTTCCGGCTCTGTATCAATTAAAATGGTCCTGGTATTACTCTCAATCAGGCGGAACCCGGAAGCCACTGATGCAAATGGAAACATGAAGGAACGGCTTCCCTGCTCAAACTGCTCCACCACATCCTTTGCGTCCAATCCCTCCCCTTTATACCGGTACAGCCTGGTGAAATATTCTCCAATGGCCTCCGGCGATGATATATCTTCATACTTTCCCACAATCTGCCCCGCAACTGAAATAGGCAGTTTTAATTCCTGTGGTATATGGATATCCTCCTCTTCCTCCAAAGTAAATACCTGAGTAATGCATTCTTCCGGATCCCTCTTTCCCTCCCTGTTGCACCTTCCGGCAGCCTGGATCACGCTGTCAATTCCGGCCAGCTCCCTGTATACGGCCGGAAAGTCAAAATCCACGCCTGCTTCCACCAGGCTGGTGGAAATAAGCCGGCACGGTTCTCCTGATGACAGACGGCCGCGAATCTCCTTCAAAAGCTCCTTCCTGTGCTTTGGATACATCAATGTGGATAAATGATACGTTCCCCGGTCCTCAATGGACTCGTAGATACGCTGTACACGCTTTCTGCTGTTCAGGATACAAAGGACCTGATGCCGGCCTTCCAGCTCCTTCACCAGATGCTCCTGGGATATCCGTCCTGCCAGGTGTATCCTTGTTCTTTTGAAAAAATCATATTGTCCTTTTACATCCGGACATAGTTCCGCCGCCTCCAGTTCCTGTATCTTTGCAGGAAAGAAGGGCTGCAGGGACGGCTGGGTAGCCGTACAGATAACAGCCGTGCAGTGATAATTACATATAAGCTCGCTGACAGCCCGAATACATGGCATCAGATATTTCACCGGCAGCATTTGTGCCTCATCAAATATGATCACACTGTTGGCAATGTTATGCAGTTTGCGGCATACCGAAGTCCTGGAGGCAAAGAGTGATTCAAAAAATTGGACATTTGTAGTGACCACCACCGGCTTATCCCAATTCTCGGCGGCCAACTGTTCCAATTTTAACTCCCGGGCGCTCTCATTGTCCTCATACGTCACATTACAATGGTTTTCCAGAACATTTTTCTTTCCCAGGATTTCCTTAAATACCTGGGCGTTCTGTTCGATGATACTCGTATACGGGATCACATAAATAATCCGGTCAAGACCATGTTCCACTGCGTGGCGCAGGGCAAACCCAAGGGAGGATATGGTCTTGCCTCCGCCGGTAGGTACCGTGAGCTGGTACAGCCCCTGCTTCCTTCTGCCTGCCTGCAGACATGCCTTCAGTATAGCCGTCCTTCTTCCATTTACAGATATCAAATCATCATTGGAAAGCCAGGATTCCACATGGCTTTCCAGACGCCTGAGAAGGACGTCCATACAATCATGGTCTCCCCTTCCCGCATCGTGTCCCAGCATAAATTGCTCCGTATCCAGATAATCTCCGTCCACAAGGCATGAAAACAGCATTCTGATGAAATATGACAGGCTGAATCCTCCCTTGCCTATTTGTCTCAAAGGCAGCCCGGGAAAATCCGGCATCTCAACTTCATCCTTGTATGGGCTGTAATCCTCTAACTGCTTCTTAAGCCTTCCCTGAAGCGTGGCCTCCCCTGCCGTGTCGCCGTTCCTTCCCCCGTCCAGAAGTCCCGAATGGTGGCCGCTGATACAGTAAGCGGCGCAATAAGCAGCCAGCGGGTTGGTCCTGGCATACAGCCCCATCATCTCCTGGGCCCCCGCCGTGGCATGGTCTGTAATGGAACCGCCTTCCAGACGCTTTATGAATCCCTGGGAATATTTTCCAATGCCGTGCAGAATTCCGCATCCATACCCCCATGCTCCGCACCGGAAAGCCTCTGCGAACAGTTCAGAACGCCTGGCCGTCCCTGTCAGATGCTCCTTCACTGTCTGCCTTCGCATCTTGTCGTCGCTGATGTGCGCGTAGTATTGCATATGTTCCCCCCTTCCCTTTACATTGTACAAATTATAACATATTTTTATCTTAAATTAAATAACCTTGTCAAATATCACCATGTCCGTTTTTGTATAAAGATAAATATTTCTTTCATTCCGCCATAACCCCAGATACACCTACTCTTCCCCCGCAAACAGCGGAAATCCATCCTCGGCCCTGCACTCCCCGGCCTGTACCATCTGAGTCTCCTCATCTGGATACCCAATACAGCACCCCTTCCCTCTGGCCCGCGCGCACCTGGGGTATTCGGGACAGTCATTATAGCGTGACTTTCCCTTTATATCAATTTATAATAACTGAAAATTTGTCAAAGTAAAAACTATTATGAAAACAATTTAACAAATAATGCTTTTTTACATGAAAATGATATGGTAGTTAATGTAATCGGAAGCAAGGCTTTTATAAGCCTTATTTATAGGAGTGCAACAACACAAAACAAGGAGGTATTACATGAACAAACCAGAACTTCAGAACAGGTATCAGCTTTTTATAGGGGGACAGTGGCGTGACGCTTCTGATGGTGAATTCTTTAGTGCCCTACCAATGGAGAAAAGCTGGCTGAGTGTGCTCAGGCTGCCAAGGAAGACGTGGATGATGCTGTCAGGGAAGCATGGAAAGCATTTGAGACATGGAAGAAGGTTCCTACCAGTGAACGCGCTGCCATCCTGAATAAAATTGCTGACATCATCGACGCGAATACAGAGCACCTGGCTATGGTAGAATCCCTGGACAACGGCAAGCCAATCCGCGAAACCATGGCCATCGATATTCCGCTGAGCGCAAAACACTTCCGCTACTTTGCGGGCTGCATCACGGCAGAGGAAGGCAGCGCCAATATACTGGATGAGCAGTTCCTTTCCCTGATATTACGTGAACCGATTGGCGTTGTAGGACAGATTGTTCCCCGGAACTTCCCGTTCCTTATGGCAGCGTGGAAGCTGGCTCCGGTCCCGGCAGCCGGATGCTGCAGCGTATCTAAACCATCCAGCGACACATCCCTTTCCGTCCTTGAATTTGCCCGCCTGGTACAGGATGTCATTCCTAAAGGCGTATTCAACGTGATAACCGGTTCCGGATCCAAGTCAGGCCAGTATATGCTTGACCACAAGGGCTTCAGAAAGCTGGCATTTACCGGCTCCACCGAGGCAGGACGTCAGGTAGCCCTGGCCGCAGCCGGCCGTCTTATCCCGGCCACCCTGGAATTAGGAGGAAAATCCGCCAACATCTTCTTCCTGGACTGCAACTGGGAGCAGGCCATTGACGGTCTCCAGTTAGGCATCCTGTTCAATCAGGGCCAGGTATGCTGCGCGGGCTCCCGTGTATTCGTACATGAGGGTATTTATGATAAGTTCCTTGAGGACGCTGTAAAGGCATTTAACAATGTTAAGGTAGGCGTATCATGGGATCCTGAGACCCAGATGGGCAGCCAGATCAACGAACGCCAGCCGGAAAAGATTTTAAGCTATGTGGAAATCGGCAGGCAGGAAGGCGCCCGCCTGATCTGCGGCGGGGAACGCTTAACAGAAGGCGAACTGGCAAAGGGCTGCTTCATGCGTCCCACCCTGCTGGCTGACGTGACCAATGATATGCGTGTTGCCCAGGAGGAGATCTTCGGACCGGTGGCCTGTATCCTTAAATTCAAGGACGAGGACGAGGTCATCCGCATGGCCAACGACAATGCTTACGGCCTTGGCGGCGCTGTCTGGACCCGCGACTTAAACCGCGCCATCCGCGTATCCCGCGGCATTGAGACAGGACGTATGTGGGTCAATACATACAATCAGATTCCGGAGGACTCACCCTTCGGCGGCTACAAGGAGTCCGGTATTGGCCGTGAGACCCATAAGGTTATTCTGGAGCACTACACACAGATGAAGAATATCATGATTAATCTGTCCGAGGCTCCCAGCGGATTCTATCCTGCAAAGTAATACCTTATATCCGGTTTGCTGCGCAGACCGCTGAATTCATAAAACATATTGTCCTCTCACCTGACGTCCGATTTTCCAACATTTATATTTCTAGTTCCATTCATTCCAAACCCTCTATATTGCATCAATCCATAAATATGGCGCATTCTAAAAACATCCAAAAAGGCATTCAAAAAATTATCCCGTAAAATAGTACCAAATATCACTTGACATATATTACTGTAACTTTTATAATTACAGATAGCAACTGATGTTTATTTGATTACAGTTTGCTCAGAAAGGAATTGCCATGAACAACAGCCTCACCGGATTTCTCGGTACCTATGCCTCGCCTGAAAGCCTGGGCATTTACCGTTTTACCATTGATTTAAGAAACGGTGCAATGTCTTATCCCGAATTATATTATGAAGCCCCTGATTGTAAGTTTCTTTCCCTGAAGGATTCTCTGCTGGCTTCCCCATTAAAAAGAGAGGGCCGGTCCGGGATATGTCTTTTAGATACGGCCCATAATAAAGATAATGCCTCTGCCTCACCGGCAGCGGAAGTCTTTGAGGAGTCCTCGCCGGCCTGCTACGTGGTCCGGGATGACCGTTATATATACACGGCTAACTACCATGAAGGTACCATACTGATATACGGGATAAAATATGAGGCAGGTTCTCATGGACATGAAAAGCGGCCCGCCCGCCCGTACCTTGAACTGGCCAAAAGAATCCTCATTGCGCCCAAGGCCGGATGCCATCAGATTTTATTTCACAGCCACTATATGATGGTTCCCTGCCTGCTACTGGATAAAGTGATGGTGTTTGACTGTCAGAAGGATTTTTCCCTTGTATCTGAGCTGGCCTTTGACACGGGAACCGGTCCCCGCCACGGAATTTTTGACAGGGACCATAAGCAGTTGTTCCTTGTCAGTGAGCTGAGCAATCAGGTCTTTGTCTACAGTCTGACAGAAGATGCTGCCGCAGGGACGGACAGCAGCCATAACAGTATATCCCTTCCTGACTTTTCCATGAGGCTCCTGCATATCTGTTCCATCCTGCCTTCGGACGCAGTATATGAGGAACCGCCTGCATCAGCTGCCATACGTTTATCGCCGGACGAACGCTTTTTGTATGTGTCCACCCGATTTGCCGAGGTCATAACGGTTTTTAAGATTGACCATGGCTGTCTTGCGCAAATCCAGCAAACAGGATGCGGCGGCATCCATCCCCGCGACATGGTTCTTACGCCGGACGGCCGGTATCTATTGGTTGCCAACCGCACACGGGGCGGCCTTGTAAGCTTTCAGATTAACCAGGAAACAGGTCGGCTCATGGACATATGTTCCCGCGTACCTGCGCCGGAAGCTGTTTCCATTGTTCTTTCCCAACATACTATCTAACCCGGATTTCACCTGATCGGAGGTAACAGAATGACAAAACTTGATATTGGAATCGTAGGACTTTCCGTTATGGGCAGAAGCCTTGCCCTGAATATGGCTGACCACGGATTTAAGGTGGGCGGTTATAACCGCAGCGCTGCTGTCACACAGCAGGTCATGAGTGACCATCCTCATGAGAACCTGACTCCCTTTTATGACCTGAACAGACTGACAGACGCCCTCTCACGTCCCCGTAAGGTAATGCTGATGATCCAGGCCGGCAAACCGGTGGACGCCGTCATAGAACAGCTGGTTCCCCTTATGGAAGAGGGGGACATGATACTGGACGGAGGGAATTCATTTTTTGAGGATACCAGAAGGCGGGCAGCCCTGCTGGCAGAGAAGGGAATCCACTACCTGGGGGTAGGCATCTCCGGAGGGGAGGAAGGCGCACGGTTCGGTCCCTCCATCATGCCCGGAGGCAATGCCGGTGCTTACGAATCAGTGCGCCCCATACTGGAAGCCATTGCCGCCAGGGCCATGGATGAGCCCTGCTGCTCCTACATTGGCCCGGACGGGGCAGGACATTATGTAAAAATGGTCCATAACGGGATTGAGTACGCGGATATGCAGCTGATTGCAGAATCCTATCTGCTGTTAAAATATGTGGGCGGGTTCACCAATCAGGATCTGGCTCATATCTTTAAATCCTGGAACGACGGGGAGCTTCACAGCTACCTGATTGGCATTACTGCCGGTATCTTCCGGGAGGCTGACGACCTGGCGGACGGAGAGCTCATTGACCGCATCAAAGACAGCGCCAAACAGAAAGGAACCGGAAGGTGGGCCAGCATAGAAGCCCTGAAGCAAGGCGTGGATATCTCCATGATTACCTCTGCCTGCACGGCCCGCATCATGTCCAACCATCTGGATGAAAGAGAAAAAGCATGGGAGCTTATCCATTCCCCGGCTGTCAGCCTCTCCCCTGATAAAGAGGCATTTGCGGCCATGGTCCGCGAAGCCCTGTATACAGGGAAGATCATCGCTTATGCCCAGGGTTTCTCCCTGATGCAGGATGCATCCAGGCTGTACGGCTGGAATCTGGACCTGGGGAAAATTGCTTCCATATTCCGCGTGGGATGCATCATACAGGCTGTTTTCTTAAATGACATCACCCACGCATTTGAAGCTGAGCCAAAGCCGGAAAGCCTCATATTCGACCGTTTCTTCCTGTCCCGCATCAATGAGCATCAGGACAGCCTGCGCCAGGCTGTATCCACAGGCGTCATGAACGGCCTTCCCATTCCCGCCCTCTGCAACGCTGTGTCCTACCTGGACGAATTCCGGGCAAAGGCAGCAGGCGCCAATTTAATCCAGGCCCAGCGCGACTGCTTTGGAGCCCACACCTATGAGAGAACAGACCGCGAAGGCGTATTCCACCATGAATGGAGGTGGGCAAATGATAATCAGCACTAACCTTACCATCTTCGGAGGCACCGGGGATCTCACCTTCCGCAAGCTTCTTCCCGCTCTTTACACCATGGATATCACCGGAAAGCTTCCCCAAGACAGCCGCATCACCATCATTGGCCGCCGCGACTACGACAGCAGCCATTACCGTCGGATTTCCAGGGACTGGGTGGAGAAATTCACCCGGCTCTCCTTTGAGGAAAAAGCATTTGACCGTTTCTCAGAAAAAATAGATTATTACCGGATGGATTTTTCCCGTTTGGAAGCATATCATGGGCTGAATCATTATTACAGGGAAAATGATATCAGCTCCCACATCTTTTACTTTGCTGTGGCTCCCCGTTTTTTCAGCGCCATCACAGAGGGACTTAAACTGGTCCATGGTTCCTCCTCCGGCAAAGTGATACTGGAAAAGCCCTTTGGAGAGAATCTGGCCGCGGCCACAGCCCTTAACACAGAGCTGGAGGCATTCTTTGGCCCGGAGCATATTTACCGCATCGATCACTACCTCGGAAAGGAAATGGTCCGCAATATCCAGGCAATCCGGTTTTCCAATCCTATTTTTACAGACGTGTGGAATTCCCGCTATATTGAATCTGTGCAGATTTCCGCCCTGGAGGACATGGGCGTGGAAACCCGCGGCGGTTACTATGATGCCAGCGGCGCCCTGAAAGATATGGTACAGAACCATCTGTTCCAGATTCTGTCCATCATGGCCATGGAGCGGCCGGAGGAATTTAGTCCCAGAGGGCTGCACGATGCCCAGCTGGATGTCTTCCGCTGTTTGCGGCCGGCGGATGAAACGTCCATAGAAAGCACTCTGGTCCTGGGACAATACGAGGGCTACCGCGGCGAACCTCTTGTAAAACCGGATTCACAGACAGAAACCTATGGAGCCCTGCGCCTTTTCATTGACAATGAACGCTGGAAAGGAACCCCCTTTTACATCCGGACCGGAAAAAAGACAGGGAAACGCGAGATTGAACTGGCTGTCATTTTCCGCCGGCCTTATCCGGACGTGGAGCCCAACATACTAATCATTAAGATTCAGCCGACGGAAGGCGTTTATCTGCAGTTTAATATTAAACGTCCCGGTGATTCTGAGGATATCATTCCGGCCAAGATGGATTTCTGCCAGAACTGCAGTCTCATTCATCAGCTCAACACCCCGGAGGCCTATGAACGTCTTATCACTGCCTGTATGGCGGGGGAGCGCTCCTGGTTCTCACAATGGGACCAGATAGAGCTGAGCTGGAATTACATCAGCCATCTGAAGAAACTCCATGCGGGAAAGCAGCTTCCGGTGTATCCTTATAAGCCCGGAACCCATGGACCGGCTGAAGCGGACCGTATGCTGGAACAGTACGGGCATAGCTGGCTGTAGGCGGCCGTGACGGCTGCAGGCCAGCCGCAAGGCGGCCTGCACGTTCATGTGGCAGCCGCGTCCCGGACATGACAGGAGGCGCTGACATGGATTACCCCATGGCAGCCGTCCGTCTCAAGGCCATGACCGGCATATTGGAAACAGGGCTATTTGACGATATATGCGGGAAAATCATAGTCCGGACTGAAAACGGAACCGAAGAACATTTTCATAACTGATATGCGGATTCAGACTTTACAGAAAAATCCCGGGCTCTGATTCATGCAGAATCCGGGACCTTTTAATTATATATATGATTAATCTCGGCAGACAGCGCAAACAATCAGACAATTCATCAAACTGCCTATGCCGACTTTGCCCTAGCAGCCGCCTTATCCTCCAGCTTGGACACAAACACCGTACCCGCAAGATCTCCCAGGCAGTTGTTGGTGGTGGTTCCCATGTCAAACAGGCGGTAGAACGCAGCTATGATTCCCACAATCTCTGTAGGCAGGCCAAATGCAGTTACCATGACCAGAAGCTTTACGATACCGCTTCCGGGGATACCGCCGCCGCCAGTGGAAAGAATGGCCGACATCAGGATGATTTTCACCATGGTTCCCAGGGTGACAGGAACACCGATGGTCTGGCTGATAAACAGGATAACACAGCCGTACAGTGCCACACTGGAGCAGGTGGAGATGGTGTATACCCACAGCTCGGCACTGTCCTTCAAAAACTTGAGCGGATTGATTCCTGCCGTCACCCAGATGACCGTACAGTAAACCAGTACCACATGCACCAGGCAGGCCAGATAATAGGTGCCTACAAGGGTTGCCATGCTGGTAAAGATGCCGGCTCCGTACTTTCCGAAGGAATCTCCCATCAGGAAGAATACGCCGATTGGAGATACCAGCATAATCATGTTAATCAGCGAAAATACCATATCATTGAGCACGTTCATGCCCTTGATTGCCTTCTCCTTGTGCTCCGGATTCTTCATCCTTAAAATCGCCACGCCCAGCAGAATTGCGATGACTACGGTCTGAAGGATATTGCCGTCCGCAAAGGTCTGAGTAATGTTGGAAGAAAACATTCCTGTAAAGAAATCAGCTACCGTGATGTCCGCGCTGCCAGTTACCTCCTTAGATGCCAGTCCTGTAAAATTGGCTATGGCGCCGGGCTTTACAATGGATGTAACCAGGATGCCGATGGCGCAGGCAACCAGTGTGGTGACAATATAATATGCCATAATACGGAAGCTGATTCTTCCCAGCGTCTTCATATCCTTCTGAGAAACAACACCCGTCACAATGGTGACAAGTACCATTGGCACCACAATCATTTTAATACAATTCAGCCAGATAGTTCCGATAAACCCGACTTTGGTCATTGGTTCCCCGATAACGATTCCCAAAACCGCTCCCAACAACATGGCTGCAAATATCTGCGTCGATAAACCTATCTTTCCATTTTCTACAGATGCAATATAGGTGCGGTCCAGGCCTGCCTTAAACGCCAAAGACTCTTGACTTAATAATAGTTCTTTTCTTAATTGGCGTATCCTGTTGCCAACTTTTATTTTTATATCGCCAGAAAACTCCATCTCCCTCACCTCTCTTACAGGTAAGAGTAACGAAATGTGACTTATTTATCAACGGACTATGAGTCACATATATCTATACCACATAAATATTTTATTCCCCGGAAAATGAAAAGTCTCCCAAAGGGACATCCACCGCGTTCACCTCAAACTCATCTTGCATATATCCCATGAAATTTGCATATATCCCATGAAATCATAATTGGAAGACACAAAAAATGCATGACACACCCTCCGGTCCATCATGCATTTTATTTTTCAACTATACATTTCTTCCCATTTCATATGCCTGCTTCACAGCAGGTGTCCCCTTGATTTCTCCTGCCTGCCAGGCACCAGTTCCATATATAATTCCCTTCTCCCTGGCTCCAGTCAGACAATCCTGCGTAAATCCCCGGAATCCTTCAATGGTGCGCTCCATCATCTTCCGTTCCGTATCCGCGGCGGCTACTATAAAATAAAAATCCTTATTCTGAATTTCTGTATACCTGGGAACCGTGCGGTCAATCAATGTTTTCATCTGTGCATCCATGGTATAAAAGTACACTGGCGTGGCCAATACAATGACATCCGCCTCCACCATTTTATCCAGTATCTCCGCCATATCATCCTTTTGAACACACTTATGAGTGGTATTACAGACGCCGCATCCTATGCAATATTCGATATTCTTACTGGCCAGAAAAATCTTTTCCGCATGATTTCCAGATTCCTGTGCGCCGCGGATAAACTCATCGCAGAGTGTATCGGAATTACCGCCTTTCCTTGGGCTTGCTGATATAACTAATACATTTTTATTCATATGTAAATCTCCTCTCGTTTTGTTATCTCTCATCATTCTATCATCTGGAGCTAACTTCAAGTCAAGAAGTTTTTATCGTCCCTTTATCGTTCCTTTATCGTCCCTCCCATAAACTTAAGTTCCACTTCCCATCATTCACCTCAATTTCCACCCTGCCCCAATATGGCCCTGCGCTTCATCCAATAATACGCAAACCCGGTACAATCCGCCAAAAACCAGCCAATAGGCACTGATACCCATATTCCCACAACACCAATGCCCGGAATCGCTGACAGGATATAAGCGAGAACCACCCTGGTTCCCAATGAAATGACCGTCAGCACCACGGACATCTCCGGTTTTCTCACAGCGCGGTACAGGCCGTACAGCAGGAACAGACATCCAATACCGCAGTAAAATGTCCCCTCAATCCGAAGATACTGCACTCCCACCGCCAATATCTCAGCCTCCTGGGGCTGTACAAAAACAAGCATCAGCTCCCTTGCGAACACACATACAATAAACGATATCACCAGGCAAAACAGGACGGAAGCTGTAACAGCGCTTTTGATTCCTTTTTCCACCCGGTCATGCCTGCCCGCCCCATAATTCTGGGCTATGAAAGTGGAAAACGCGTTTCCGAAATCCTGCACCGGCATATAGGCAAAGGAATCTATTTTCACTGCTGCTGCAAATGCCGCCATAACCACAGCGCCAAAGCTGTTGACCAGTCCCTGGACCATCAATATACCGAAATTCATCACAGACTGCTGAACGCAGGTCAAAAACGAAAAACCGGATATTTCCGCCAGAACCTTCCGGTCCATTTTCATATAGCTTCTGTTTATCCTGAATTCAGGCATCTTTAAATATGTATACAGACAGATTCCAATGCCTGACACAAACTGGGAAACAACAGTGGCTGCACCGGCACCGGCAACACCCCATTTAAAGACAAGGACAAATACCAAATCCAATCCCACATTCAGCAGGGCTGAAATGCCAAGAAACACCAGCGGTATAAAAGAGTTCCCTACGGCTCTCAGCAGACAGGCAAAATAGTTGTACAAAAACACAGCGCTGATGCCAAAAAATATGACCCACAGATATTCTCGCATAAAGCCATAGATTTCCACGGGTACACACAACAGGTACATAATTGGGTCAATAAACAGGAAAACCGCAGTATTCAGAACCAGAGCCACTGCCGCTACAAGTACAAACGACACGAACATGCTGGATTTAAGCATTCTCTCATTCTTTTCACCATAGCGCAGGGAAAACACAGCCCCGCTTCCCATGCACAGCCCCAGAAGAATGGAGGTAAGAAATGACATCAGCGCATAGGCGGCCCCAACAGCCGCCAGTGCCTGTACCCCCAGATACCGGCCCACAATCAGTGTATCCGCTATATTATAAAACTGCTGCAAAAGATTTCCTGTTATCATGGGAAGTGCGAACCGCAGCATGGTTCCTGTAATGGAACCTGTAGTCAAATCTCTATGCATTTCCCTTACTTCCTTCTATGAATGATCGAAATATCTTTCCCGCATCAGCGTCACCCGGAGACATGAACTCCGGATGCCACTGCACAGCCTGTATGTACTCCCTGTCAGGCGCGTATATCCCTTCCACCAGTCCGTCCTCTGCCACGGCCGTGGCCTTAAGCCCCGGAGCCAACTTTTTGATTCCCTGGTGGTGATAACTGTTCACTCCCATGCTGTTCCTTCCCAGGAGTTTGCATAACGGTCCGTCTTGCACCAGTTCCACCTGATGGCAGACACGGCTGTACGGCGGCTTCATATGATGCTCTATGCTGCACGTACCCTGAAATTCGGAGGGCAGATCCTGAAACAGAGTGCCTCCCATAAGAACATTAATCAATTGCAGACCCCGGCAGATTCCAAGTACCGCCTTGTGGTCCTCCCACGCCATGCGGAACACGTTTTGTTCCAGCCGGTCCCTCTCCATACAGGCAGGACCGCACAGGCCGCTCTTCTCCTCACCGTATAGAGATGGGTCCACATCATGTCCGCCTGTAAACAGATACCCGCTGCACATGCTGTTTATCTGGCGTAAATCCGCCTGGTCACAGACAAGCGGCAATATCATGGGAACTGCGCCTGCCCGGCGGATTCCGTCCATATATCCGGGTACCATCCAGATACTGTCCTTTTCCTCGTCAAATAATGGTATAATTCCAATCACCGGTTTCATGTGCACTTACCTCGTTTCTTTCTCACTGCTTTCGCATCAATCCATCCTGCTGCCCCTCATCATGGACACAGTATACCACAAACTTCCATTAATTTACAGATAATCTCCCTGTTAGTATTCTGATTGATTTGGCTGGCCCTGATTCCCTCCTGTTCCGGGTCCTCCCCGCATACATCCACTCCTATTATACCGCGGCAGGACGCCGCCTCTTTTATGCAGGCCAGCACATCCTCCAGCTGCGTCTCTCCCTGGTCCCAATTAGTGACTGCGCAGGATCGGTTCAGAATATCCTTATCCAGTGATATATAGAGAGGCAGCCCGGAGTCCTCCATATGGCGGCTGATACACCCCGGCACCTTCAGTTCCTCTTCATTGATTCCAACTACCCGATTCCCGTCAGCTTCCGCTTCCATACAGGGCGGCCCTGCCAGATAGACCCGCTTCAGCCCCGTATTTGTATCCAAAGCAGCCTGAATCCAACCGCCGCAGGACAGGATATTCCCAAATATAGGCATCTGCATATCTGTATGGTGATCGAACACCAGCAGTTCAAATTCTCCCTCTACCTTATCCAGCCATATTTTACTCACATAATGGTAATTTCCTGAATCCAGGAAATGAATTCCGGAGGGCCCCATTGGGCGGATTCTCTCCTTAATGGCTGCCTCCGCCTCCTCGTCACAGTAACAATTAGTGCCCTGTATATCTCTAAGGTCCAGCCACACAGCGCCCAAATCCCCGTAAAATTCCTGTTTTTCATATGCTCCCGTAAAATTCATAATGACAATATTGTTATTCTCAAGCTTTTTATTTTCAAGCAAACCCATTCACTGCCTGTCCTTTCATCCATGCTTCTATATATGCTTTTCCTGGCGCCTTCCCAAAGGCTCTTTCCAAGAGGCTCTTTCCCAGAATCTCTTTTACAACCATTGTATCAGAATAACCTCAAATAAGAAACCGCCTGCAAATAATAATTTTATAATAATAGTAATTATTATTGATTTTATGGAATTTATATGATACAATACAACTATCTTACATATTATCAATTATACGTGGTAAAATCAAACTATAGCCGAAAAGGCAAAAGAGACACAGGAGGGGTACATTTTATGGATTCAAAAGCATTTTTCAAATTAAGTTACGGCGTTTACATTATTTCCACCAGCGCAGACGGCAGGGAAAGCGGCTGTGTCATCAACACTCTGACCCAGGTTACATCATCTCCCGCCAGGTTATCCATTGCTCTTAACAAGGAAAACTATACATTTAAGCTGATTGAGACATCCGGCACTTTCTCCGCGGTGGTACTTTCCGACGATGTGGAAATGGATCTGATTAGACGTTTTGGTTTCCAGTGCGGCAAGGATGTGGAGAAATACGACGGCATTCCACATGGACGGGACAGTCTCTATAATCCATATCCCACAGAAGGCGTCTGTGCCCGGTTCACCTGCCGTGTTGTATCCTCCATGGACGTGGGAACCCATATGATTATTGTGGGCGAGGCAGTGGAGGCAGAAGTCCTGGATTCCCAGACACCGGCGCTTACCTATTCCAATTACCATCTGAAGAAAAACGGAACTACTCCGCCAAAGGCTCCTTCCTATCAGGCGGACACTGACAAGGTTACCGGATGGCGCTGCTCCGTATGCGGATATATTTTGGAGTCTGAGACATTGCCTCCTGACTTTATCTGTCCGGTCTGCGGCAAGGATGCCAGCTATTTCGTAAAACTGTAGCCTCCTTATTGTTCTGTTACGTGAACTGTTACAAAATACCCCTGAAAACAGCTGATTCATACCCATAAGCTGTTTTCAGGGGTATTTTATGTCCTCTGGATATATCTTACTTCTGACCGGACTCGTTCCTATCCCGGTTTTCTTCCTTATCATTGGTAACGTTGCCGTCTCCGCTGACTGGTATGGCATCTCCCAGATAGGTGGGCTTAGGCATTACAATGGTATAAATCAAATCCTTGGGTCTGGCCAGCAGTTCTCTCAGGTCCCTCATTTTCTGGCCGCCGTACTGCCTGGGATCTGACTCCACGCCGTATGCCTCCATCCCCATGGCCTGCGCCACATAAAGAGCCCGGTACATATGATAGCGCTGGGTAACAATGATAATCTTCTTTACCTGGAAAATGTCCCTGGCCCGGTACATGCTCTCATAGGTGGAGAATCCTGCGTGATCCATGAAAATATCCCCGGAAGGAATGCCCTCATCAATGGCATACTGCTTCATCCGGTTTACCTCGTCATAGTTCGCACGACCATGGTCTCCGCTCATGAGAAGGCGGTCCGACACACCGCCCTCATACAGCTCTATTCCCTTGTCCAGCCTGTCCCGAAGCATGCCGGATGGCGTGCCGTCGGGCCTGACACTGCAGCCCAGTACCATGATACAGTCCACATCTCCAAGGGCTGCCGCATCATCCGCGCTGATGATATTGGGTTTTTCTCGCCGGATCATGTACAGGTTTATGAGGAACAGAACCAGACATCCTGCCAGTCCCAATACCAGAAGTATCTTAACCGCTTTTTTCAGAATCGCTATTTTATCCATTCCACTCTTCCTTCTCTTACGGAGCGCCGACGGGGTCAAAAAAACCGCTCTTCCCGGCAAAATGCAGAGATTTGCGGCTTTTGATGCGTATGTCAGGTCAATCCTTATTTAACAGCAATTGCCTCGATTTCACACAGAACGCCCTTTGGAAGGGTCTTAACTGCCACACAGCTTCTGGCTGGTTTGGAAGTGAAATACTTAGCATATACTTCGTTAAATGTTGCAAAATCGCCCATATCTGCCAGGAAGCAGGTGGTCTTAAATACCTTGTCAAAGCCGCTGCCTGCTGCTTCCAGGATGGCGCCTACGTTCTTGCAGCTCTGTTCAGCCTGTCCTGCGATGTCCTCTGCAACGCTGCCGTCTGCCGGATTTACCGGTATCTGACCGGATGTGTAGATAACTCCATTAACCTCAAATCCCTGGGAGTATGGTCCGATTGCGCCTGGTGCCTTTTCTGTGCTGATTACGTTCATTTTAAATCCTCCTTGTTCTTAGGGGAAATGCCCGTACAATATGTATTCCCCATTATATTGATTTTCATTCTCACGCGACATGCGCGAACCCCAAAATTATTATATCGGATTATTAGAGATGTTGCAAGATAAGGCGGAGATTCTTCTTTGTATTTTTTGCCGTGCTATTTTTTCCATACAATGCCTGCAAGGAGGTTTCTTCGGAAAATGATACTCTTTTTTCAGCATAATGCATAGATATGCACCAATGTATTATGTAATATGTACGAATTTTAAATTAATTATTGATTTATTTTGTGTGATGTGTTTATAGTTAGGATGATTAATAGTTAATATAGTTAACAGTATACGACTTTACAACTTTTTAAGAAAAAAATATCGTACAGGACA
>UMHT01043407.1_pt1 | contig 42673 bp, 37 predicted proteins | sample 1965601 | NCBI WGS metagenome assembly UMHT01 (sample SAMEA4836105, study PRJEB28245) | human gut metagenome | biome: gut microbiome; material: fecal sample | place: Denmark | collected 2008 | reverse complement strand
CGCCGATGCGACGGCACATGCACCCGCCGCGAAATGCCGCCGCCACGGCCCTGCGGCAACCGTCGGAGACGGTGTTTCGGACTGCACCTCCCCCGGACCGGCAACATTCCCTGCCGGAAAAAACCGAATCGAATCCTGAATCCGCTGATCGCTCCCTGCGCTTTCCGTACCGCGCAGGGAGATTATACCTATATATATTTATTCCGGAACATTCAAACAACTTAAACATCTAACCAAAAACAAATGCTTATGAATTTTAAATTCTACGTTAAGAGGTTTTTGTTATCCCTGTTTCTGGTGCTGGCATCGACGATGCTCTACGCCCAGAAGAAAGCGGATATCACAGGAACCGTCTACGATTCGGACGGCACTACCCCGGCGGTAGGCTGCGCCGTAACGATCGAGGGAACGCCGACAGGTGTTATCACGGACATCAACGGCAAGTACAAAATAAGGGGGGGGGAAAACCAGACCCTCGTTTTTTCTTCGCTGGGTTATAAGACCCAGAAGATACTAATAGGCCCTAAAACGCGGATAGACGTCACGCTGGAGGCCGACAGTCAGGAAATCGAAGGCGTCGTCGTAACCGCACTCGGTATCAAGCGAGACGAAAAAGCGCTCGGTTATGCCGTTACGAAGGTGGACAACGACGTACTCACCAGCACGGTATCGAGCAACTGGATGAACGCCCTGTCAGGCAAGGTCGCCGGTCTGAACTTCGATCAGGCGTCTACGGGTCCCGGAGGATCGATGCGCGTGACCCTCCGCGGCGAAACATCCATCAACATGAACGGCGGCACGGCCCTGTTCGTGGTCGACGGAGTGCCCATCACCAGCAGTTCCACCTCCAGCACGTCGGAAAGCGCATACAACTCGACCGACGGCGCCGTCGACTTCGGTAACGCCGCGGGCGACATCAACCCCGAAGACATCGAGAACGTATCCGTACTGAAAGGTCCCGCCGCAACGGCATTGTACGGATCGCGCGCCGCAAACGGCGCCATCATCATCACGACCAAGTCGGGTCGCACCACCAAAGGCATAGGCGTTACGTTCAGCTCGTCGGTTTCGTTCGAGAAAGCCGGATTCTGGCCCGATTTCCAGTATGAATACGGCGCAGGACGCTTCGGCGGCAACCCCTATTCGTTCTACAGCGTAGACGGCGTGTCGCGCAACTGGTCGTCCTATGCCTTCGGCGACAAGTTCGACGGCCATCTGACCTACGAGTGGCCCTCGCTGAACGACGACGGCACCTATACGATGATGGAGTGGCGTCCGCGCAACTTCTTCGCAGGATTCTTCGACACCGGCGTAACGTGGAACAACAACATCTCGGTCAGCGGCAACAACGGCAAAGGCACCTCGGTCCGAGTTTCGGTAACCGACGTGCGCAACGACTGGATCGTTCCCAACACCGGTTACAAACAGCAGACCTTCTCGATATCGCTCTCGCAGCAGATCAACAAGTACATCAAGCTGGACGCCAAGGTGAACTACTACCGCAAGGACAGCGACAACCTGCCGATGACCGGTTACGGCGGCTCGTCGATCATGTATCCGCTGCTGTGGAATACGCCCAACGTGGACGCCCAGTGGTTCAAGGCGGACTACAAGAAGTGGGTGCGCGAAGGCGGCGACCTGAGCAAGAGCACCCAGCACGTATCGGCCAACGGCAACAACCCCTACTACACGGCTTACGAGCAGCTCAACAAACTGGACCGCGACCGCGTGTTCGGCAATCTGGCAGCGACGATCAACTTCACCGAAGAGCTTTCGCTGATCCTGCGATGCGGCATGGACCTCAACAACGATTTCCGCACCCAGCAAAAACCCAAGGGCGCCAAGACCTACATCAACGGTATGTACAAGGAGCAGACCGTGTTCGACTACGAGATGAACAACGACTTCCTGCTGCGCTATACCAAGAAACTGAACGACTTCGACCTGAGCGCATCGTTCGGCGGCAACAACATGATGCAGTCCTACCGTTCGAACACCTCGCTGGCCGAGAGTCTGGTCGTGGACCGCGACTACCGCCTGAGCAACTCGGTGGACCGTCCCAAAGTGACTTCCATACGCCGTCAGAAGTCGATCAACAGCTTCTACGGACTCATATCGGCCAGCTGGCGCAACATGATATTCCTCGACGTCACCGGCCGCAACGACTGGTCGAGTACGCTGGCTCCGGGCAACAACTCCTATTTCTATCCTTCGGTCAGCGGCAGCGTCATTCTCAGCGACCTGCTGCACATCGACACCCCGATGGTCAATTTCCTCAAGGTGCGGGCTTCGTGGGCCAACGTGGGTAACGACACGTCGCCCTATCAGCTGCTCAACTACTACAACAACTCCTCCTTCACCGGCGGCTTCAACATGCCGACCAACAAGGCGAACTACAACCTCAAACCCGAAAACGTCGAGAGCTGGGAGTTCGGCGTCGAGGGCCGCTTCTTCGACAGCCGTCTGACGTTCGACGTGGCGTTCTACAACGCGACCACCACGAACCAGATCATTTCGGTGCCCGTAGACATCACCACCGGCGTCTACAATACGATCGTGAACGCGGGCGAAATCAACAACCGCGGCTGGGAGGTATCGGCCCGCATACAGCCCGTGAGGAACAAGAACATCCGCTGGGACATGAACTTCACGTGGTCGCGCAACCGCAACAAGGTCGTGGAGCTGGCTCCGAATCTGGATTCTTGGACCATCGCAACCGGTCCCCGCGGCGAAATCCGCGCCGTTCCGGGCGGATCGCTGGGCGACCTGTACGGTTCGGGCTACGAGAAGGCCCCCAAGGGTTCCTACGTCACGGCCGACGACGGATCGACGATCGACGTATCGGGCTGGGACATCGTCGATTCGGACGGTTATCCCGTACTGGCTTCGGAATTCGAGAACCTCGGCAACACGCAGGCCGACTGGAAGGCGGGCTGGATGAACTCGATCTCCTACAAGAATTTCCGCCTGAGCTTCTCGTTCTCGGCGCAATGGGGCGGGCAGGCCTACTCCTTCACCAATGCCATGCTGGGCTATCAGGGTAAGATAAAGGCGACGCTCCCCGGCCGTTACGACGGTCTGATCCACAAGGGCGTGAACCAGAACGCCGACGGCACCTACTCGATCAACAAGACCGTGACGGCCAGCATCGAGAGCTACTACAACCTGCGCGTGTTCAACCGCGACAACGTGGTGAACAACACCTTCAGCACGTCGTTCCTGAAGATGAAGGACATACGTCTCGAATATTCGCTTCCCAAGAAGATCGCGGCCAAGACCAAGGTGCTGCAGGGCGCTTCGATCGCCTTCTTCGCCACGAACCTCTTCTGCTGGACCAACTGGCCGCAGTTCGACCCGGAGATCGCGACGATGAACGGTTCGGAAATCACCAAGGGTTTCGAAACCGCGGCATTCCCGATGACACGCACGTATGGCGTTAATCTTAAACTTCAATTCTAATAAGACGATGAAACGAATCAATTCATATATATTGACCGGGGGAGTGATAATCTTGGGATTGTGCGGCTGTACGAGCAATTTCGACGATTACAACAAGGACCCCAACCGGGCGGAGGTCGGCAAGGCCAACTCCTCCCAGATGCTCGAAGACCTGATTTTCGAGGGCGCCGGAAGCATGAAATACCGCACGTGGCGCCACAACAACGAGTTCATGCAGTATACGGTGGAGACCAGCACGCTGAATCAGCTGCACCGCTTCGTGCTCACCGACAGCGAATTCAAGGGCGCGTGGAACTTCTGCGGACGCTGGGCCGTCAATGCCATAGAGATGTATAAGCTCGCGGAGAAGGAGGAGAATACCAACGCGCAGGCCATCGCCCTGACCATGAAGGCGCTCTACCTTTCGAACATGACCGACCTGTTCGGCGACATGCCCTTCAAGGAGGCGTTCAAGGGAATCGAGGAGAATATCATGCAGCCGAAATTCGACGATCAGAAAGTCATCTACGACTCGCTGCTGATGGACCTCGAAAGGGCCAACACGCTTTACACGAAGACCTCCACGATAGACGCCAAGCGCGACCTGCTCTACAACGGCGACGTGACCAAATGGCGGAAATTCACCAACTCGCTCTATCTGCGTCTGCTGATGCGCGTGAGCAACCGCAGGGACATGAATTCGGCGGAACGCATCAAGACCGTATTCGAGAACCCCTCGCAGTACCCCATATTCGAGAGCAACGACGACAACGCCACGCTGAAATACAGCGGCACGCGTCCGTTCGTCAATGATTTCGGCGACAACGCCACCGACGACAGCGCGATGGGCGAACGTTTCATCAACATCATGGTGGACTCAAGCGACCCCCGCATCTCGGTTTACTGCAACCGCGTAAGCTCCGGAGCCAACGCGGGCGGTTACGTGGGAATCACGAGCGGCGCCCCGGCTTCGGTCATCTCCAAACAGTCGGCCGACGGCGCGTCCAACAGCAACAATACGACTTTCAGGCAGTACACCTCCCCGTACACGTTCATGACCTATTCGGAGGTGCTGTTCATCAAGGCCGAGGCCATTCAGCGCGGAATGATGGACGGCGAAGCGTCGGAGACCTACTATGCTGCGGTTACGGCGTCGCTCAAGCAGTGGATTCCCGACATCTCAGAATCGGCCGTCGAAACCTTCCTGCAGAACGGAGCCGTGGCTTACGACGCTACGACCGAAATCATCATAACCCAGAAATACGTTTCGCTGTTCACGGTGGGCTACGAGTCTTGGCACGAGTACCGCCGGACGGGTTATCCCCTGCTGGTGATGGGCGAAGCCATCCGCAACGACGGCGTGCATCCGACCCGTTTCCCCTACCCGCTGGTGCTGCGTTCGTCCAACAAGAACTATGCGGCCCAGCTGGCGAAAATGGGCGAAGACAACATGAAAACGCCGGTGTGGTGGAGCCGCAAGGCCGTCAAGCTGGAGAATCCGGAGGAGGACAACAACCTCGGTTACACCGGCCACAAATGGGATGCGGACATCAAATGGTAAGAGTGTCCGTAAAACGAATCGCAACCGGAAAGGCAACGCAGCATCCCGGTCGAGTTTTGAATTTAACCCGTAAATAACGAAAAAACAATTCATATGAAAATAAAACAATTCATCTCCGGAAGATGGCCCGGCCTGAAGGCGCTCGCTCTCTGCGCGATGGCGGCAACGGCATTCGTCGCCTGCAAGGACGACGAGACCGACGTTGTCCGGGATCCCCATATCACGCTGTCGGAAGACGCTTTCCTGTATAACGCAGCCGGAGAGACGCACAGTTTCACCGTGTATTCCAATATCGACTGGAAGGTCGAAATGGCGGACACCTCCCAGACGTGGGTCAATATCTGGCCCAAGGAGGGTTCCGACGACGGCGTTTTCGCCGTGAAGGTATCCAAACAGCCGTCCAAAGACCCCGTACTGCGGGAGGCCCGCTTCCGCGTCGTGGGCAAGCACGAGCATGACAACATCATTCAGGAAATCACGATTTCGCAGCGGGACGTCGATCCGGCGCTCAAACTCGGAGTGACCACGACGCCTCCCAAGGTGGTTATCAACAGCAACGGCGAGGAGAAATATTCGGTCGGCGTCACCTGCAACGTGGAGTGGACGGCCAAGGTCGGCGACTCCGGCGAGGGCTGGATCACGATCGACGAGATCAGCGACAACGAAATCAAGTTCTCCGTACCCAAATATGCGGGAACGGTGCCCCGCACGGGACGTATCGAATTCAACGCCACCACCGAGCGTATGACGACGGTAGAGCTGATCGTCTATCAGAGCATTCCGCTGGATATCGGCGAAAACGCCGAACTCAAGACCATCGCCGAGGTGTACGAGAAGCTGGGCGGCCTGCAGGGAACCGTTCGTGAGAACGTCAAGATACAGGGCACCGTGATCAGCGACCGCGTATCCGGCAACTGCCCGAATCCCGCCGCGTTCTTCGTTCAGGACGCCAGCGGACGCGCCATTCAGTTCCGCGTTCAGGAAGGCTCGCACTCGCTCCAGCTCAATTCGCTGGTGACCATACCGCTCATGAACACGCAGTCGGTGATCGACGACGACGGACAGCCCTACATCACCATTTCGACGGAACGCATCCGCGACGTCATCACCACGGGCGGCGCTCCGATCGAACCGAAGGTGATGGAAAGCACGCAGGGCCTGACGGACGAAATGCTCGGTACGCTGGTAACGATCCGAAATCTCCAGTTCGTATTCCCGCACGGAACCTACTACAACGCCAACGAAGGCTCCATTTACAGCGGCGGACGTCCTACCGACCTCGCCCAGCTGCTTCTGGACCGCGACGGCAACACGATCAGCCACTACGTCTACGGCGGCACGAGCGTCGAGACGGGCGCCATGTTCAAGCATTACGAACTGCTGACGGACGATCCGATGCTGGATATAACGGGTATTCTGATCAAGGTCGAAAACGAATGGGCGATCCGCATGCGCAACATCAACGACCGCGACAAACTGACCGAAGCCCGGCGTTACGTGCCCGTCACCGAATTCTACTGGCCCGAAACGCTTCCCGACAAGGAGATACTCGTTCCCAAAGTCGGCACGGGACAGCTGTTCGTGAACTTCGCCCCCAAGGCCGTCATCGCGCAGAGCACCACCTTCCGCCTTTACAGCGGCGCCGCCTATGTCCGTGTCGATGCGTCGGTCAACGGCACCGAGAAGGGATACTATTCCGCCAACTGCGGCGGCTGGGGCGCCCAGTCGAACGACACCTATACGCCGACCCAGAAGGCATGGTACTTCGAGACTTCGACGGCAGGCATTTCGGATGACCTTTACGTATGCTTCTGCACCACCAGCTCGCAGTCGGGCCCCGGTCCCTTCTCGATCGAGTGGGCTGCGGCCGAGGCCGGTCCGTGGACCTTCGTAACCGACTACAAGGCCGGAAACTGGGAGGTAATACCCGGTCCCAAGAACTTCGCCTTCAAACTGCCCGACGGTTGCAAGAACCAGTCTTCGCTCTGGCTGCGGTTCCGCGTCAATTCCGACGAGCGCGTGGACGGCAAGGCAGCCAACAGCGCGACGGGTACGAACCGCATGATCTATACGAGCCTGAAGAAAAAAGTCAATTAATCCGGTGTAACGCAGGATAATCTTGCCGGACCGCTCCCCTCCCGGAGCGATTCGGCAGGATTAGACAAAAATCTAAACAATGAGAAAAATGAAACGATTGATAAAATTCAGATTACCGTATCTGTTCGCAGCCGCATTTCTGCTGTTGTGCATCGGAATCAGCTGTTCGGAAGATCCGACATGGACCAAACCGACGCCCGAACAGGAGGAAATTATCCCCGCCGTCTTCATCGAAGATCTCGTGATGCCCGATGCGGAGGAGATCTTCATCCCGGAGGACCCCATCAAGATCATGGGAACCGGATTCGACAAATACGACGTATTCCTGTTCCGCTCCACGTCGGAAGACCCTGCCGAGGAGACCAAATATTTTCAGGCCGAGATCAGCGAGGTGGCCGAGGATTACGTCATAATAACCGTTCCCAAAACGATCGACCTGCGCTCGTACGAGCTTATCCTGAAGCGTTACAACAAGCAGCAGGTGCTGGGTCCGATGACCATCTACAAGGCGCACTTCCCCGCGATTCCCGATCAGGCGGGCATGACCGTCAAGGGCCGCGTCTACTGCGGGAAAAAGGCGGTCGCAGACGTGGTGGTGTCCGACGGAGTCATCGTCACCAAGACCGACAAGGACGGCGTCTATTACCTGCCCTCGGAGAAGAAGATGGGGTACGTATTCGTTTCCATCCCCTCCGGATACAACATCGAGAGCGAAGCGGGTTATCCGGCCTTCCCGGCCATGAGCCAGCAGCTGCTCAACGAAGACAACGAGCAGCACGATTTCGCGCTTACGGAGATCCCCGGCGGAAACACGAACCATGTGATGATGGTATTCACCGACCTTCATCTGGCGAGCAAGACCCCGAACACGGCCGGCAAATATGCCGACATCGACCAGTACAAGAACAAGTTCATGCCCGACATCACGGCCGAAATGGCGCAGTATGCGAACGTGTATGCGCTCTGTCTGGGCGACATCACATGGGATGCGTTCTGGTACAAAACGATGAATCAGGGTCCTGAGAACATGGTGGAGGTACGCTACCAGCTGCCGAACTACAAGGACTTGATGAAGAACTTCCCCTGCCCGGTTTTCAACGTGATCGGCAACCACGACAACGATCCGAAGGTGGTCGGAGACTATTTCACGGAACTGCCTTTCAAGCAGCACATAGCCCCCACCTACTATTCGTTCAACGTCGGCGACGTACACTACATCGTTCTGGACAACGACCAGTACGACAATTACAACGGCGGCAGCCGCATCGAGCGGATCGGGCTGCTCGGCGACTCCGACCCGCAGAAATGGCAGATGGCGTGGGTGGCCGAAGACCTGAAATACGTGGACAAGTCCAAGAAGATCGTGGTCGCCATGCATGCCCCGATGACCTCGGCCGGCCTAAACCCGATCGTGACGCTTTCGGGCGGAAACGACCTGCTCGGTCTGCTGCAGGGGTATCAGGTGGAATTCCTCACCGGACATACGCACAACAATCACCACGCGAAGATCGCCGAAGGCGTACGCGAGCATAACGTAGCGGCCGTATGCGGCACGTGGTGGTTCAACGTGAAAAGCGCCAACGGAGGCGCCGACTACGACTTGTGCAAGGACGGCTCCCCGACGGGCTACGGCGTATTCAAATTCAACGGAACGGCCGTGCAGTGGTACTATAAGGGGATCGAGGTGGCCCGCAACGAGCAGTTCGCCGTATACGACATGAATTTCGTGAAGAGCGACTACAAGAGCGCCGTGGGCGCCAAGGCCAACGAAGTGCTGGTCAATGTATGGAACTGGGACGAGGACTGGACGGTATCCGTGACCGAAAACGGACAGCCGCTCACGGCGACCCGCGTATACCGCAAGGACCCGACGCACTACACATGGCAGAAAGACGTACTGGAACCGGCCCATGCCCCCGGCTCGCCCAACAGCACCTACCTCACGGGCTACAATGCCCATATGTTCTCCGCCATAGCGCAGGTTCCCGGCTCGACGATCAAGGTCGTCGTAACGGATCCGTTCGGCGGCGTCTACGAGAAGACGATCGTACGGGAAATTCCTTCGAATCTGCCGGCGCAATGGGTATTTACAAAGGGCGTCAACGTCGATGAGTTCGTGGTGGACAACAAAATGCCGTCGGCGACCGGAAAGGGCTATATCAGCTATATCAGCAACTGCGATCCGGCGCTCGACGTAAACAACAAGATAGCCCGTGCCAATACGGCCGGCGAGCCTTATATCACGGGCGGATGGCCGGGCGACTGGTGGCTGTTCACCATTCCGGAAATGACCATAAAGGCCGGAACGGTCATCAACGCCAAGTTCCACGCACGCGCATCCGGAACCGGTATGAAATACTGGATGCTGGAGTACTACGACGGCGGTGAATGGAAGCCCGGAGCGCCCTTGCAGACGACGACCGTCGGAGAGGGCGATCAGGCGCAGACGTTCTCTTACAATTACGAAATGATGAATACGGACCATTGCCTGATCGACCGCAACATGACGTTCGAGCATGCCATCAATAACGGGGATATTCTGATCCGGCTCCGTTGCATGGCCAACTGGCAGGCCAGCGGAAAGGGAGCCTTAGCCGCCCCCAACGGCGGTACGCACCGCATATCCGTACAAAACAATATCAACCCCACGATCTCGATCGTTCAGTAAACGGGATCGGACAGCAAACAGAACGGCCGCTTCTTTCGGGAGCGGCCGTTTTATTCGTCTACAGCCGAGCAAATGCGCGTCATAGCAGACGATCCCCGACCGGGCGGACATTTGGCCGCCATTCTTACGTTTCAGAAATAAGTATCACCCATAGTAACAAGAGTATGCTTAAAAATTAGGATGAAACGGGATGCTCGAATTCTTGAACCGGATTGCCGCTTCCATCGAAAAATACAATCTCTTGTTTATAATACATCGCACCGCTCCAATCTCCGGTAAATGTGAGTTGTTCTTTCGTGTCGTTATCCTCGAAATGCGTCGATAGTACAGCCCCGGTATTATTGACCTTTGCCGCATAGGTTGTAAATGCAGGAATATCGACGGAAATTGCCTTATTCACGTCTATCGGCCAAGCAAAAGATTTTCGAAACTTGATAGTTTTTTTCATATCGGATAACCCGACAATCGAGTTTGTGGCGTCAATTACTGGCAAAGGAACTTCAACCAGTCGGACTAATCGAAAAACGAAGATAAAACAACTTGGTCGTTTCTGATTGTGTAGGTAATCTGATTTTCCGAATTATTGGAGCATACTCTGCCTGCGGAACCGGAACTGTCGGGAACGGCATTTATGAGCGTGTAGTCAATGGACACCAAACTATACCCGGAAGGAGGATCTTTCTCCGGATCGTTCGTAAAATCGTCATTACAGGACAGGAGAAATAACAACAATATGGCCCAAACAGATTTTAGCGACAATATTTGACGGACTGATTTTTTCAGAATGAAGAGTATCAAGTTTATCGAGACAGTGAGACGCTGTATAAAGGGACAACACCATTGAGATAATAGGTCAAATACAATAACGACCTCATTTTTCGCATTCGGTTTATTACGAATGCAATAACACTCCATAAGGTATTCCGATTTGATTCTTCCCATAAACTATTACCTTAAAAAGATGAATCACAATTTTTGTGAGGTTTTTGTAAGGTATATTCAACCGGAAGCACCCCTAAATACCAACGGCACGATTTCTCAATCGCGCCGTGAAACAGTTAACTATGACATTTTGAGGTTTTTCACCCCAAAACAGGGATAATATCCTTCCTCGTTGAAGAAATTATCAATGTATTATGCAATAATCAATGAAATTTGCGCAAACAAACCACACCGTCTAAGACGGTCTGGGGCAATGGGAGGAATTGGAGGACAAACAAATCGCGCCCCCAATAATGCACTTTAAAGTAGGAGTTATGTCCTGAAAATAGCCATCATTTCTCCTTAAAATAATTCACAGAAAAATCCTTACACTTTCTCTTGCTTTGTTGCAAGGCCCCCAATGAAAATTTACCATAAGGTTCAAATATGTCAAGACCTCTGCCAAGAGTTATAATCCAGCCGGTATCAGTTTTTATGCATCGATCATGAAATTCCTTAAACTCGTAGGTAAAATCAATTCCGATATTTGTCAAATCATCTTTAATATCATCCAAATCGTCAATGAGGATTGGGAGTTTTTCTTCTTCCTCCCATGTTACCAAATGAACTTTCAAACCTTCGACCGGACGTATTTCTGTAAGCATTGAGATGAATTCCGACAGATTCTTTAGTTGCCAAAAAGTACGGATAAACGGGTCTTCAATTTTAATCTCTTTTGCATCAATCAAATACTCAGCAAACAACGATTTATATGAAACTCCAGTCTGTCCCAATCGAAATGAAAGCCTCTTTTCTGCAAGCTGTTGATGTATGCGTGGCCGTTTCTGATTTCCCGTATCTTCTTTCTGCTCTGTTGCTGAATCTTCTTCACTTTCATAGCTACAAGTTGGCAGGCTTTGACAACAGTCAGCATTATTTATACGCTCCAATGTTTCAATGGCTACTTCCTGACCGATTTTCAGATTTATATACTTGAAAACAGCCGGTTCTGCCTTAAATGTTTCATCTATGAGATACAACTGGTCTTTCACGCGTTTCCGACATTCAGCAGCAAAATCAATGATTTCAAAAGCCTCTTCCTGTGTCATATTACCATCTGGATACAGAAGTTTAACCATACCAGAAAATGTTTTTCTTATGGCAAGATGATCTCGCTCTGAAAGAGAACCATCAAATTTGGCGTAATCCTGTAATAATGAAGTAAGGTCTTTATTCCTCAATTCGTGCAATACAGCAGCTATATAATCGGTTATCAAACCATATCCTTTGGAGAAACTATCTTTTTTCAGCATTCTGATTTCCCAACCCGGATTATACAAATGAATACGGTCAAGGAAAGCGCCTTTTATAAATGATGTGGGTATAGATTCGAACAAATGGGATGATTTCAGCATATAAGAAACCGTATGTTTAGTATTCCCTACAAAAACCATTGACGCACTTGCCTCATGAGTGGCTTTGCCTCGGTTAAATGATTTGTTCGCAAGATAGTTTTGCATCGTATCTATTAATACCGCATCCACATTCCTACCTTTCTGCTGTTCAAATTCGTCCCATGCCACAGTATCCCAATAGCCGACCAGGCCTAGTATTTCACGGTTCCCGCTCATTCTGACAAACAGTCGGGCACTGGTTACATCCCCTCCGCTTACCAATACGCCATACGGAGACAAATCCTGAAATACATGGGATTTACCCGTTCCTTTCGGACCCAATTCCATAAAATTGAAATTGTTCTCTACTAAAGAAAGCAAACGCGCCAAAGTAATGAATTTTTCCCTGCGATTAAAAGCCTCTGGATTCAATCCTACCGTATGGATGAGAAAATCAATCCATTCGTCTGTTGTAAAATTCTTTCGTTGTTCTATATAATCCTGAAGGTCGATATTAGAAATCTGTATAGGTTTGAGTGTCTGTATCTCCCAGCGTACACGTATATCCTCTCCGCTGATATAACCAATCGTTACGATACACCACACACCATTTCCCGACAACAGTTTTGGATTGTCCCTCACATATTGTGAGCCTACCGGAACTCCCGATAGCCCAAGATTTGCAAAAGCGGCCTGATATTCATCCGAGTGCTCATTCAATGTGACAGTCACCTTATCAATGATACGGTATCTTCCGAAGTCATGGATTTTTCCTTTTACAGCTTCGGCATCAGCTCTGTGAACATAATTATTCTGAATTACCTCTTTTACCTTTTCCAGTCCCATCGCTATGGCTTCTTCATCATCACTTGCACAATACTGTCCCAAAAGATATTCAAGTACGAATGTAGGAACTGGAAGCCCTCCTTTGACTTGAAAAGCCAAATCCTTTCGGACAACTTTGCCTATGAAGGAATCCATTATTTTCTGTTGTAAAGTCATATCTTTCTAATCAAAAATCCTGTTCAATAATTGTATTGTTCCTAACGCTCTCTTTTATCAACGGGTTCAAGAAAGAGGTGTCATCTTTATCGTAAATGCGCAATTGCATTATGTTCGTATTTATCGATTTATTTAGCGTCAATTCTATGTCATGAATGCGGTTTGCCGGATTTACGCTATCGGCACTGTCCAGTTTAACCTCTTTCATTACCGTTACAAGTTCGCCGTTGGCATAAACGCCACAGAGAATAGTTCTTTCCTGCATTGTCATTGATACCGGTTCACTCTGTATAATCTGAATTTTCAAACGGCTGGACACCATTTTCAAATCTCTTGAGATAAGTGTTACTCCGACCTTTTCCGTCTTTTCAGTACGCTTTTGCTTGCTTCGAATTACTGGTATTATCATTTCTTGCAGAGCCGCTCCACCATGTGCAAAAGAATAGCCTCCACCAGGTGCATTGAATCGGTTTGTTCCCGACGGTACAGCTAAAATCACGTCATCAACCATTCCTGACACATCTTTCAGATAAAATTTATCAACATTTACAATGCTGTCTCTCGAGGATGTTAGATAATAACGGATCTTACGCTCAATGGTATCTTCCGTTACTGCTTGCTTGTCTTTTTCCTCAAACTCCATGTCATTATAAAGGAAACCATGATCTGCAGTAAGTATTACGTTGGTGACATTAACGCTTGAATGCAGGTTCTTTATCAGTTTACTCAGTTGTGACACTGCTGTCGTGCATGCACGAGTCAGCTCATATGCACCACCATCATGTCCGTCTCTGTCAATCGTATTATGGAAAATATAGATAAGCTGACGTTTACATAACTCACGTTTTTCTTCAAGTGTTTTCTTTTCCCAATCCGTATAATCTATGCACAACGCACTATCCACATACTTTTGCAGATGATTTGTCCTCTGCTCTATAGTGCGAAGAACTTCCCCATCAACAGCCATTTCTTCACCCTGCAATGATAATGTACGATGTGGCAACAATGCGCATTTTGTATATTTGGTTTCGGTTGGCAACATGGATACGACATAATCCAACTGGGCAATATGTTTTTCTTTCGCCAATTCGGCATATAACTCAGCAGCAACTTCGTACCGTAAAGCATCACTCACTATAAACACTTGTTTTACACTGTTATTGCTTTCATTTTTATAAATATCTTGTTGTATCTTCGCTCCAAGTTGTTCTTGACGTCCTCCTTTTTCAAGCCAGCATTTCATCCATTCCTGATTTAATATATGGCAGAATGAAGCATAATCCTTATCAAGCATACGTTTGGCATTGCTTATCATATTGAAGTTTTCCGTGTCATTCGGAAGACCCACATATATTTCCAGACTTTGCCTATACCAACTGTCCAACAAGTATAGTGAGTTTACATACTCTGAAATGTATTTTTCAGGCGTGTCGAAAACATATGTCTTGATTTTATTATACAGCTCATAGAAATTTGCAAGAATCAATACATAATTAATTAACGGCAAAAGCAATTCATTATACTCCTGTTTCATCCGCATTTCCTGCATCCGTTCGCGTATGCGTTCCGTATCCACTAAAGCAATAATTTCCAATGCCCGGCGGATGATTTGCCAGCACAACACATCCGGCATATAGAAAAATCGTGCATCTATTCCATACACTTTTACTATTTCATCAATATGTATGTCTGCCGACAATTTGTCCAATGCCTGTATGAACTTTTCCCTTTTTGTTTTCGGTTGGTTAAGTCCACGGCTTAAAAATTTGTTCAGGGCGTCCAAATTTAGAGCATTCTCTATTTTGTACTGCTTGTAATCGTCTACTTGTTCTACAGCAAGGGACTGAGTAATGGCATTATACATCATTGACTCTGCCACCTGTTTCATTTTTACAGGACTATTCAGATCATACGACACGCAGAATCTCTTTTGCAATTCAATATCAAGAGCTTCACAGACATCTTTGTTTCTGTTAAGCGCAGCATAAAAAGAACTTTCTTTTTTCTCTTCTCCGGGTAATGACAGAGTAAAAAGTCTGATGATTATTTCATCCCATTCCATGAGCTTACCTTCTGCTAGATAACCACAAATAAAGCCCCGGTTGGCAATATCTATACTGAAAACTTCAGGCGCATAATAATCGTGAAGAATTTTATCAAATTTCTGCAATTGCAACTCCCCGATATGGCGCTGCACATATGCCCCGAATTTTTCAACACTCAAATGATGCTGCTGCAAAAAAGCTTCATAGCTTTCTGTTTTGTATTCCATATTGGCAGCAAGCACATCCATAAGTGGAAATGTGCCGGCATCTGCCGGAGATATGAAATCAAACAGAAGAACCACTTTCAGGTTCTGCCATTCGTTCTCCAGCGCATATTTTGTCTTAAACCACCCACCGTCAAAAGCCACAACCTTATAGCCTTCTTTCCAAATAACATCGTTCAATTCAGCCTTTACCATTGGGTTAAAGACGAACAGCACTTTCAGCTTCGGGTTCAATTCAAAATACCTGTATATATTGTCTTGTACACTCATTTCTTATCAATTATCATTAAACGTTTTGAATTAAGCATTCTTTGAATATGTGGATATTCCACCGAATTCAATAATCTTAGTTCAGTAACATTGCACACAATTATCAGTTTCGATTTAGCCCGAGAAAAAGCTACATTTAGTTTGTTGGGATTATACAAGAAATCAGCCATCTCCTGAATATAACCTCTTTTGCCAGCAACAAGAGTTACAATAATCACTTCTCGCTCCTGACCTTGCATCTTATCGATAGTATCTACAGCTATTTTTTGTCTATCATTCTCTGTTATGCCGTCCGACTTTCTCAACAACCTCCTTATCAATGCAGCCTGTGCTCGAAATGGAGATAAAACACCTATCTCATCAGCATTTAACCCCATATTCAGATACGAAATAATCACATCTACGATAAAATCGGCTTCTTTTGGCGACACCTGCTCTCCTTCATCATCGATGTGATGCAGAACAACAGGATGGTGAAAATCAAATAGTGGGTTATCACATAATATTCTATTACCGCATCCTTCCTTCATTGCCTTCACTTTTCCATCATAGAATAGTTCCGACACAAAATCACAAATTGGTTCGCACATTCGAAAACTGACATCAAGCATCGTACAATTATCTTCAGTCAGTAATGCCTGAAATACAGACTTTTTCATCTGTTCGTTTACCTTATCAGAAACTATGATGGGGGAAAGTTGCTTATGGTCTCCTGCCAATATCACTTTCTCTGCTCGCACCATACCCATCAGTGCCAACGGTATCGACATTTGTCCTGCTTCGTCAATTACTAATGTGTCACATTTAAGCCCATTCGCTCTTGAACTGTATAAGCTGTGAGGAGTCAAACCAATAAGTAATGGCTGTTCCAAACTATTGATGTATTCAACATTCAACCGCTGAATATTATCAATTTTAAATTCTTCTCCATTTTTTGAGATGACAATATCAGGCGCATTGTATGGCTGTCCAACCTTTATAGTGCTACCAAGCATGCCTGGATATAGCTTTAGTACTTGCCCAAGTGCATTATTAATCGCCAAATGGTTTGGTCCGATAAGTACGACCATATGATTGAAATAAACTATTTCTTCCATCATAATCAGGCCTAAAACAAAAGATTTGCCTGTTCCTGGAGGACCTTGAATCAAGTAATAATCTTTTGCAGCCATACTGTTTAATACAGCTTCTTTTTGTTTGGGCATTAAATCTAACTTGAAGCTTCCAAGCATTTTTTCAAATTCTTGTTTACATTTATCTAAATCTGAAGATTCAGGTCGATGGTGATTGTTTATTAACGCATTCTTTAATAAATCACGATTGTTATTCAAATTTAAAATAAAGTTGGAATACACATACGGCCTTAAATCTACCAAATCTTTATCCAAAATAAGATTTTCACCATAATATGTATCCTTATCAACCGGCATATTAGAAGGAAATACGTCCAAAATTAGCGTTTCATCATCTTCAAACTGATAAAGCGTACATTTTATGCCACTGAGCTCTTCTTCTTTATGTAACACCAGACACTCGCCCTCCTTAAAATCTGAAATATTGACTTTTACATTGGCTTTTAGTAAAATATGATTTTCCGGAGATATTGCCGAGTATTCTTTATCCAACATAACATTTTCAATTGCTTTTCGTTTGCGAATGCGCTCCTTAACAGGAAGCGTCATTAACGCTTCCCATGACTCTTTTGATGCATCTGCCTCTTGATCGAAAAACAAAGAAATATCTTGTTGTGTTATCATCGTTTACTTTATCCTAAGCCACAGTTATTCTTCAACCACAATAGTTCTTTTGTTATATTGGAATTGTCCAGCCCGAATTCACAAGCTTTTTTGCAAAAAAGCACATGCTTCTACATACAACTTCATTGAAGATAAAGCCATACCAATGTTAGAGTATATTTGAGCATCCGCATATGGTGTTCCCTGAGTATATGGTTCGGCAAGTGCCTTTTCAAACTCAGCAATAGCCTCAACATAGTTTTTTGACCGAAAATATTGTACCGCGCGATTAAATAATGCCGTGCGGTTACCGCTCAACTGTTTAAACCAACGCTTACGCATACCTATACCTATCTCTGGATGGTTCCAATCAATAAATCCCATTCTGTCTTCTGGACAAGTATACCCGCACTTCAATGCTACTCCTTCCGATGCCTTATTGTCCATACTGATATCCAACATCACTTGTGGAATAGAATAGTTTTGTAATAAATAATTTGTCAATCCCGAAACCGCAGAACTTGCATATCCTTATCGCCGTGATGCTGGTAGAATTGCATATCCTACATTCCACATAGGCATATTTGTATCTCTATTCATCAAAGGTTCAGCATATATATATCCTACCTCTTCTCCATTATTACTAAATATAATGAAATGCATACCAGCCCGTTCTTCGTTGGCGGTTATTATATACCGGCAAAACTTTTTAACGTCTGTCGCGTGGTCATCACAAAGCACATAATATTTCTCTCATCTGGCTGTTGAAACAAGAATTACACAACCCATATGTAACCAGTAATAAATCGCAATTGTTACAACTTATTATTTGGGGTATATTCATAATACTAATTTAATCTTTTCTACTTTAGTTTTGCCACTACATCACCGAACTTGGCATAATTAACAGTTACACCATCGTCAAGGTCAAATGCGATTTGCTTGTCGGCCACGAGGTGAAGACGGTCGTGGTACTCACGACATTCTTCGAGATCTTTTTGCAGCTTGTCCAACGTTTTGCGTTCCTTCGTGGTGAGCGAGGCAGCACGCTGTTCCATTTCGACAATGCGGTTGCCTAGGTACTCAATGTGCGGAAGCAGGTATTTATTTCTTATTTGCTCCGCAGTGTAGGGATTCATGCGATGCATATAGACCAAGCACTGAAATGCCCCTTTCTTAGAGGTAAACAACCAATAGATTGGACGTCTCTGATAGCGTACGAAATGATCTTTCCAAAAGTCTTTCACAAAGTATGTTTCAATATCCTTTCCCAAAGCGGCCTCAATGAAATTAAGATTCTCCGTCAGGGTATCTTCGCCCAATGTCACTTTCAAAAACTCCTTGAAGCGGCCGCCGGCATTGTCATTGAATGCGCTTTCCCGAGGCATCAGCGGAATGATGGCATCATCGTCTATTGCAAACAGTCGCCCGTTATATTCATAACTGCACACTTCTTCATCCGTCGGATTAGGGTGGGCGATGTGCAATCCCTGACGATCAAGGCGATAACGTCCCATCATGCAACCTATGGCATAACTGACAAGTTGCTTTATCACTACATCCGGCTGGAATTCAATATGATTATCTTCTACTTTAATTTCTCCCTGCTGCAATATGGTGACTTCATCAAGAGGTACATCAGGTGTCAGTTCAACCTGTAAACCGTAAATTTCAATAAACTGACGGTTCAGCTCTTCTTCGTTGGCATGGAGTTGCATAAAGCGTTCTTCCCAGTCTGTAGTGTAAAGATTATATAGCGATTCTATCTTATAACTCTTTCCGGTTTCTCCTTCTGCTCTTTCTTTATTGATATAGCTGAGGATTGGGTTCCCTTCAAAATCCCATGATGTTTCGTGGGAGTCCCAGTCTTGTTTTGAGATGGATATATTTTGACAAACCTTAGCTTCTATCATTTTATTTTCGATTAAATCTATATATGGTAATGATAAAACATCGCCCGCAGTAGTATTTATTGTTGGATTAAAGAGTTTTAGTATGAATCTGCAAACTACACTATTTAACAATCCTAATAAACAATAATTATATTCGAATTGATTATTAAAAATTGTAGGAGAAGCAGAACTATATATTAATGACTCTTCTTTTATACAAAAAGTAGCATAAGAAGATGAAACTAAATTCCATGTAATACCTCTTTTTGACCAAAATGTAGGATTCAATAATCCCCCATGTGAATCGTAATTTCTTTTTGCATTTTCAGACCAATCTACTACATACCATTCTATTCCGAAATATTTCCTGCTCCCACCTGCATTAGCATATTTATGCCAATGATCGGATTTATTTGTTATCTCCCAAAAATATCTAACATACTTTTCATTATCATGAGTTTTATTTCTTCCTCCAGAAATATATCCACATTGCTTTAATTTTTTTTCTTCAAATAATGAATAATTTGGAATCCAATATCCTATTGAGTATCCAGGAATCTTTTTTATATTGACTTGTAATATATTGGGATAATATATTTTCGCACCATTTTCTGAATATACAATATCCTCAACGTCTTTATTATAATCCGCAAAGTAATAACGGAATTCATGATTGGCTAAAGTCTTTTCGAATAGCAATTTAAGATGTTTTTGATCGAATTCTTGAAAAGTACGTTCAATAAGACGGAAATAAGTGCCATGCGCTTCAGGATTCTTTGTGTTTGATATAACAGCAGAAGAAGCTCCAAAGTCAGCACCAAATACCCCTCTGCTAAGATGAAGTAAGGAATCTATGGCATTATTTTCTATAATGTTTTTACGTAAATCTTTAAAAGTACTTAAAAACATCCATGATGGAGGGATAATGAAACCATATTTACCGTTTTCAACTAGATGTTCTGGCATCAGTTCAACAAATACTGTTGCTAAATCGCTCTTCCCATCTATGTAATTTTTCTTTACATAATCTGATAATTCTGCATTCATATTGCCGCTACCCATATACGGAGGATTCATCACCAATGCCGCATATTTGTCTGTCAAGGCAAGCATTATTTCAAAAGCAGAAAGTAAAATCTTTATCTTAGTATTTTCTGTGCCTATTTCTTTCCATTCACGACTGCGCATAGCAATTGCTGTACGGGTCGTTTCAGACAACTCAAACTTCATGATGGATCCCAAATTGTCTGCCTGTTCCATAAAGGTTAGTGCATCAAGAGTTTCTGTTATCAATCCCTTATTTGCACCGGCAAAAAACTCTGTAAGAAGTTCGGCAACACCACCTTCTGAATTTAGCCGGCGTACTTTGGGAGCTACACTCATATCCAAGACTCTTGGGAGACAATGAGCATCAAGAAAAGAGTTGTCCTTCTGACAGGCTTTTATTAGCAAGGCAAACATAGCCAACTGCTTGGCACGCGTATCCAAATCCACTCCAAGAAGATTGAAGCGGAAAATATCTTCAATCGCTTTTCTGCGGGTATATCCTTCTTCTATGTAGATAGAGTAAAGCAAATCGAAAGCTTCGTTCAGTATATGGCCGGAACCACAACCTAAATCGGCAACGGTTAAGCTGTGTATATTATCATAACGGAATATAGCTTCTGAAGGTGTAGGCTCTGCTGTTTCTACCAGATACTTCATTTGCTCCTTAATGTCCAAAGCATACGGATTATTGTCCAGATAGATGCGCCCTACAGTATTCTGCACCATGTACTTCACAATCCAGTTGGGGGTAAATATCTGGGTTACGGCCGGAATATCATCAGCTTCGGCTTTCTTCTTATTTTTGAAAGAAGCAAATACTTCATCCTTCTTCTCCGATATATAAAATTGATAAAGCCAGCCTATGAGTTCGCTCTGTCGGAAATCGTCGTCGGTGATAAATTCCGTATGGTTGAGCAGATCCACAAAACCACCCTCCGCCAAAATGTTAGCAGGCAGCAGGAGTTCAGTGTAATCATTGATTCCACCGAAACAAGCAGCCAACACAGGATTAAAACGGCAATAATTGACTATTAGCAGTGTGAACTGCTCGGTGGTTTTGGAATCGTCATCAAGCAACGCAATCAACTGTGTGCGGTCGATTTCCGTCAGCTTGGGATAGATGCCACGACGGGTGTCCGCCACGATGCGCGGCACCCGAATCTGCTCACTTTGATACTCCAGCACAGGTTCGGCAAAACCGTTCTTCACCATAATACGGACAGCCACAAGCCGATTGAACCATGTATAGGCAGCTTCTTCCACCACTTCCTTTATGCCTTTCTCCTCAATACGGGTACGGAGAGCCGTCCATTTGGTGTAAAAGGACATATCCGTAATCACTCTGCCCATAAACACGATATGGTCTCCCCCCTCTACGGGTATATTTTTTCCCGGCACACTGCCGTCGGAACTGAATCCAAGCAATGCCAGTTTATGCCATATGCCCGTCTGAAGCACTTTGCGTGCTTCTTGGGCAAATTTCTTTATCTGATTGGTTTCCATTACCGTCAAACTATAAAATAATGATTTCCTCTCCATTGGAGATATGATCCATAAGCTGCTGCTTCAAGATCTGCAAATATGTATCTACATCCTTTTCGCTGCATATCTTGTGGACAGTACGAGTGCTTAGACGGATTTGGCATACTTCTTTATGAGCCGGAGTCGGGATATCACCGCCCGATGCAGGCTTCGGCTGTGGTTTCGTTGCCGTCGCCATTTTCATAATCTTCGCCGCCTCCTGCTCATAAAACACCGATGCGTTAAGATTATTTTTCAGGGCAAGAATGTTGTCGGGCTGCGTTTTCTGCATCACCACCACATCGGGCTGCAATGAATACACAACATCGTTGTTTTCAGCCAGCGCATGAAGCGTTTCCATTGTTTGAGTATACTCTGCTTTGATACGTTCTCGAAGCAACTTTTTCAGTTCTTCCAACTTAAACCGCAATTCATCACGCAGCTTTTTGTAATGGGGCATTTTGTCCACCGGCCATTCTTCCGTGACAATGGAACGCATGGCTTTTACGCTCTCGTCACAACCGGTCAGTTCCGCAAAATTCAGTTCGTTTTCATGTACAAACGAAAGATACTCTTTATATCTGCTGATTTGGTCGTCGTAAAACTCCTTCACTTGTTTACAACGGTCCATCAGGTTCTTGGCTTCTTTTTTGTCAGCAGTAACCTTTTTCAGGAAGGATTCCACATCTCTCACTGAGAGCCACTCATCCACCATTCTCTGCCAGTCTTCAATCACTGAGGCAAAAGGATACATACGGATGGATGAATAGATTTCCGCCAGATTCTTTTGTTGCCGTTCAAGACTTTCCTTGCAACCGGATTGTATCTCATTCGCTTCCATCTCCGGATTAAGATTTCCACCTATACCGAAAATTTCTTTCCAACTGCCTATAAAATCATTGATTATCTCCTGCGGTATTTTCTGTGCCGCACGGATGGTGAACTTCTGCTGTTCCCGTACCAGATTGTTTGCCACCACCTGCTTGTCTACATGCGGATTGTTATTGTAAACAAAATCACGGACACGACGGCGCACAAGTTCAGTCAGCACATAAAGCGTACATACCTCATTCCACCCATAAGGAGCCGCCGAATAACGCTGTACCAAATCCCGAACATTCATCTCCAGAAAACTCCGAGACAGATAATTGTCCACCTGCTGTTCGGCAGGAGACATCGGAGTTATTTTATAATAATCAGGGGAAACGGCAGAAAGTATGTGATTGCGTAGTTCATCGGAAGTAGTGAAAACCCCACTGCCATTGACTAACGAAGCATATGGATAAACACTTGCCAAATGTTTCTCCATAGCTTTCTTGTAGCGTTCTTGTCCCTTTAGTGAGCCTAATTCTGCAGATGACAGCGTAGTCACCCCGGACACTACTGTACACTTATCAAACATTTCATGAAATGGCTTTTCAATCTTTGCAGCATACAGTTCCTTGGCTCGTTGCTTAAACTCATCATGCGTGTGGTTGCGAAGCTCGGTGTCAGCCTTATTGTTTTTCATATACATCTGCACCTGACAATACCAGTAGAAATCATTTTTCAACTGTCTCATGTCTTTGTACAAGTCTGCCATGAAAAAAGCCATTACTTTGGGAGTATTGCCAAAAGCGAACGTTTCCGCAGTATCACAATCCGAATCCATCACGAACTCGATGTTCACATCTGCATTATTGCTAAGAAAGTTTTTGCCCATGATACTCGCACCGACCAAAAATTTACCAGTGCAATAAGACTCGCGGGGCTGAGGACTTACGTATGAACTAAATATTTCCCGAAGTTCTTCAGCCATTGTGTTGTTGTCAATAGCCTGACTTTTGATAAGTTGTGCCACTTCGGTTTCATCTTCGCTGTAAAAGCAGTAAACCACAGGCAAACCTGGCTTTGTCTCTTCCGGACGGATGATATTATTTTCACACAGATATTCCAGCACCTTGTTCACTTTTTCCTTCAAAGCAAGCTTTTGGGTGTCGACATCATTCATCAGCAGACAAGTGATATTATCTACCGTAGCAGGAAAGAGTAATTTATCTGTCTGAGAAAGATTACAGATCATAAACAGAATGTTTACTACTCTCTGACCCAAATCCCGTTCTTGGTAGTTCTCAATCATTTTGTTGGCATTCTGCATGGCTTTCTGTCCTTTGGCCACTAAAGCCCCCTTGAACATCGGGCCAAAAAACTGGTCAAAAGCAATAAAATTACCTACTTCCAAATCTTTTGTCTGCCGGGCAGTGCTGTGTGTAACCTTGATAATTGAGCGTTCATTACCTTTCACTTCTTTCTCCACGAAACCGAGATTGACAAAAGAATTGAACACCTGCATAATCAACCTGAACTGATAAGGTACAAACGGATAATAGTCGATGAACTCTTCCTTTGTGTCAAATGCCTTGTAAGAATTAGGCAACTGAAATTGTGCGGCAATGGCGTTGCGTTTTTGCTCATAAAGCTTGCCCAACTCAATACCGGAAGTGCCGTTCTTATCAAGGATACGTTTTTGGGTAATGTATTCTGGTTTCGTCCCTGTCAGAGAAACTTTTACCTCAAAACGTCCCATAATTTTACCATAATCTTCACTTGTCGAGTTAATTCGGCAGCTTTGCAGAATTTCCTGAAGATCCTGCTGTGCTGTTGCCGTTACCCAAACCTTATCCTCGCAAGTTTCATGCAGACGGGTTACTATCTCCTGCAACTGAAGCAATAAACCTTTCCTGTCATCAATAAACTGACTGACTTCATCAACAAGGAAAATCAACCGGTATTTATCACTTTTCTTATCAAGATAAGATTTCAATTCGTTGCAAAAAGTTTCAACACTGACATGGGTATCATCTTTTGCTATTCTATCCCTGATAATATCAATGGAGAGAGTAGGCACAAGTTCTTTTCCAATTTCAAGAATATAATCCAGTTCATTGATGGCAAGGTCGGCAGCATCGACATTCCAATCAAAACCATCGTCTTTTATTCGTTGCTTAAAAGCATCGAATTGTCCCTTGTCATCAAGGACCTTTTCAAAATGCTGTGCCAAAGCAAGATTGAACTTATTATAACCTCGGAAAGCATTGAACTCGCTCCAGAACACATCAAGAAATACTTGCTTCTCATTACCACGTACATTATGTACCGTTCCAATATTGAAAAGAATAGTATCAATATCTGCCGATTTCAACCATAAAGCAACATTCCGCATTTCACTTATTGACACTTCCGATTTGCTTTCCGGATGTTCAAGAGGATCGGAATCTTCTATTGCTTTTTCCAATCTTTCCAAAGCTGCATCATGACAATCCGGGTGTAGACAATAGCCAAGATATTTCAAGAAATGTGATTTTCCAGAACCGAAATAACCATTTATCCAAATTCCATTATGACTGAAATTACGGCATTGGATGGCTGAAAGTATTTTATATAGTCCATTAATTATCTCATCCGTAAAAACGTACTCCTCAATTTCTGTCTTTACTGTTTTAACCGAGAAATCGCTTGCCGATACGGCAGGATTGACAGTTCGGTTAATGTCTTTTGCGTATATCTGTTCGAGTTTCATTTCAATTATTTAATAATAACGTGGCACGACAAGTATGTTTATCTTCTATCCGGTTAAACAAGCAAAACGTATTGCCTTCGCTCTCACCCGGATAAAACACAATGATTTTATAGCGATTACTTTCGTTATACTTCTCATAGTTAGCCTGCAACTGGCTCGTTCTCAAATAAGGGTACATACTACCTATACCGTACATGAAGATATATGGTCGAAGTTTATCATCTTTAATGGATATATGCCGAATAATCCTTTCGTGCAGATATTGATAAAACTCAGATGAATTGGCTTGGCCGATCAATGATGTTGTGACGGCATCATGGGCTACTTCGTCCCGCTCCAACATATAGCGCAAATACGACGGATGTTTCCCAAATGACTTTCTGTCAAGAAAAGCACAAAATTCATCAAACAGATTGATAGTTAGAACATCGACATAATTGATCGGACGTAACAACTGAGTCTTGAATTCTTCTATTTGGCTACGCATCTCGTACTCATCTTCCGGATTATACTGAAAGATGAAGAAATTATAGAATATGTCGTTTTCCGTATTCTTGAACTCTTCACTACACAAGAGTTCGTACAATTCGTTTATTGTCATCTTTCTCATATCGTAATCTGTTTGATCCGGTTAATCTCGTATGGTTGAAGTAAACAGGCCTCCAAAAACCAAGATTCCCCTAATGTCAGATAAAATCCGAACTCTTCATCTTTCAAATGAATGGGAGTCAATGAGCTTGCCGTATCTTTAATAAAGCCTGCTTTGCGCAGAAAAGACAAGAACGAACTTGCCACCTTTTCTTTCGTATTGTCGCTCCAGCCACATACAAATTCGTCGGTGGAAGCAATTTCATTTATTTCCATCAGAACATCCTGTCGGGTTACACTTTGTCGAACAGAGTTCCACCTTTTCAAAACAAGGTTCAGATGCAAATCAAAAAACAGTTTATAACATTTCAGACTCACATAATACATCGCCACAATTTGTGCATTGGGAGAAAATTGCTGATACTCTTGCCAAAACAGTAAAGGTACAGAGTTGAATCTTTTAATAAATTCAGCCATAGCCCTTTTTCGGGTATGTTCTGTATTCATCATAAGATATTTGTTCTCTATGATTTCTTGTCTCAGCAACTCAGTGGAATTTGGAGACATCAAAAGAGGCAATATATTAGTCATTTCCTTCCACATAAAACCACAACCAGTCATTGCTGCCGTATATGGACTTTTCAGTTTGTCACTTATTTTTTCTACCATAACCGTCAACAACTATGTAAAAGTTCTTTAATATCCACATTCAAAACCTCTGCAATTTTTCTTAATGTATAAAGATCGGGTTGCGATGTATTAGTACACCATTTAGACACAGTTGCAGGATTCTTTCTCAATTGTTCTGCCAACCATTTACTTGTCCTTTTTTGCTCAACCAATACAACCTTAATCCTATTTAAATCAGGCATCTCTATTAATTTTTATTGCTTTCGACACAAATATATTAATAATATTTTATTTGCCATTATTGTTATACCTAATGTTTGCACTCCTCCTTAACGATTTTATTATCTTCTATAATTTTTCCTCCCATTTCGTCTCTTTACAATCAAACACCTTCTCCGATACGTTTCTTCCTCCTCATCCGGTCTGCGGCCGTCCCATCGAAGGTCAGAGTCGGAATTGCCACTGCCCCCACCAGCTGATACTGCGACGGGGTGTCCACCAATCAGCGCATCTGCGATGGCAAATATCCATTCCCAGACAACCGGCTCCGCCAAATGGTCCAGAAACTCCTGCATCAGTGTAGTCTAATTCTCGTTAAGATCTGTCAGCCGCGCATTCTCCCGTTGCAGCCATTTAAATCCCCGATAATCCACCAGTGCATTTCTCTGCACAGCCTGTACCTGTTGCTCGGCATCTTTCCGATACAACGCTTCAATCTGGCGGACAATCTTCACGAATCGGTTGGCGATAGACCGGTTCTGCTCATCGAGCCATTTGTCCACTCCGAATATCGGAGGTTCACCAGAGGGAAAGGTTGTGCGACTCTACCGATACGATCAATATTCTGTGTCATCTGTTCCAGTTCCTGCTCCTTTTCATGAAGTTTATCTGCCTTGTCTTCAAGTTTGGACTGATATTCAGAAATCTGTCTTTGTATCCTAGTCTTTTCAATTTCATATTCCTGAAGAGCCATTTTGCCGGAAGCCAGAGACTTCTCAATTTCTTCAAGTTGGGATTGAGACCTGAATATCTGCGATTCCAACCTCCGTATCATAGTCTGCAATCCCTTGACTGCTTTCTCTGTCCGTTTCGCATCTTTTGACAACTTCCGGATATAATCGCGTTTATTAAGGTGGCTAACATTTCGGCCTTCAATACTGTCACCACGTTCCAGCCCGTACTTGCTGCCGACCTCTTCATATAGTGAGGTATGCATTTCCCGAAGAATATGGCCATACTCATAACGGCTCTTGCCAAACTTAGCCGACCACATGACACATTCACGTCCGCTTCTGGTACGTTGTCCAACCGGAACGATCAAGGCATGGATATGCGGGCTGCTCTCGTCGAGGTGAACCTGGAAGCCGATGATGTTTTCCTGTCCGTATCGTTTGGCGCACCAGTCATAGACATCTTTTGCCCATTGTTCGATTTCCGGACATCGATGAAGATGACTGTTATCTGCATCCTTGTCCAGATTTACAGTTTGGGTTCCAAATGCCATCTCAAGTGTACGGTCATGATTGTCCCCAAAGACAAATTTTGCACAACAGTTCGGTTGAATTTTGCTGTCTGGCTTGAAAGGTTTCCAGCCCAGCTCAGTCAATCGTTCCTGCAAACGGACCTCAAGCGATTTCTCTTGATAGCCTAACGGATGAACTTTTCCATCGGGCCCAACCTCGAAATTCAGTTTCATTCGGGTCTTGTCACAGTGATTGGTCGAATCCTGATTCTTTCTGTCAATCTTGTCGTCATTCCAATGCCTTTCATTTTCATTCGCTTCTGCTGTGCCGAACGACTTTCCGGCTTCGACATGCATGGCCTGTTTAATATCTGTGTTCATATAGGGTGTTCTTTTGATAAATGATTAATATTTGAGCTTGCTCTTGTGCCAGTCCGCTCTGCGGAACAATGACCGGATTTTATTGCCGCCAGGCAAAAAGTCCTTATATGTTATGGACTTTCTATAAATCCACCGAACAAGTTCCTTTACTATTCAATAAGTTCCAGATTCAGTTCATCAATAAGCAACTGCAATGCTGGATTGCGTTGTATCATCTGGTGGAGTATCTGTCTCTTTGATGACGAATACAGAAAAAAGTCTGCAATGTCCAATCCTCGACTGCGTTGCGCTTCATCGGATGTACATTCCAAAACATTGGATACAATAACCCTTTTGCATATTCCAGACAACAAAGCTGACTTTTCTTTCCATTGTTCAGTTGCTCCTAAATCAGGAATAAGAGTAACCTCCCTGCCTTTGAGAACCTGCATAGTCTCACTATTGAAGCAGCCGTTCTTTCCACCTGTTACCAGCCATATATAATCGGGGATAAAACGGCTCATTACAACAGCAGTCTTTTCACTTTCCACCAGCATTACCGGAGACGATGAGTTTGTTAGAAGATGTTCCCCATACAGACACTGCTTCAAATGGAAATCCTGCAACTTCAACTCAGAATGTGCCCAGCCGACAAAAGCCTGAGGCTCTTTAACCCAATGTCCTGTCTCTGCATTATAGCACATTACCTTGCCGGTTCTTGCCTGTTGCCCATTTATATCTATCTGCCAGAAGACTGTTGAACCTCCCCATTTTATGGGTGTCCCTATATATACATATCAAACAACCTGGTTGTCTCATCTTCACCAAATACATGACAGAAATATTGATACAACGGGCTAATTGAATAATGTGACAGACTCCTTGCTACATAGAAATAAGGAATATACGAAGATCCAATACAAACTGGTGTTTTATCTGCCGGTTTATAAGGGGCAGAAAGGAGCGACTTACCTGTTTTCTCATCCATTCTCAATATATCAGGATTACCCTTGAAGTATTCCTTGGGTGTATAGTGGTAGCCGCAACTGTTCTCATGATCACACATCCGACATTACTGGGAAAGATAATGCAACCCTGCTCATCAATATACTTGACAAAACATCGACTTTTACCACAGCTAGGACAAGTAGTCTTATTTTCGAGTCTGTATTTCTATAAATGGAATCTGTATTCACTTATGGTTCTCTGATTTTAGTATGGTTGCACTCTGCACTTTTGCACTTTGAGAAGATTGCACGGTATCTTGACAGGATGAAAGTGGAAAAGTGCAAGGTGCATCAGTATTTTCTGTCATAAGGTTTCGAGAGACTCCATGTTGAAGCTTTTCTATAAGAGGGTGCTGAAGCCGGCATAATTGGTCAAGCGCATAATAGACAGTACGCCTTGGACATATCAACTTTCCTACCCGCAATAACAGCATCCCCGAAAGAAACCTATTTTCCAATAAGGATAGCCAGGCTTCCTTTGTTTCACCGATACTGTTTATGACAATGGTTTCCTGAATCCTCCTGTATGTTTCCTCATAATAATCAATCATACGGATTGCTGATTCTACGGAATCCTGTTAGACATATTGCATATCTCCACTATCAGTAGCCCATTTAATAGGGCAAGACGTGCTACATGCCCGTTGAGTTTCATCTTGCAGCTTTCAACATCGGCATCGTCCTCAATGTCATTTACAGCATCGATAATTCCATTATACCATTCGTAAAATATTCTTCCGCATCGTCAGACATTGTAAGGATACGAGGATTTGCCGTTGTGCCTTTATCATCAAGGACACAGGGGATGCTGAAAACTCTGTTGATTATTGTCCTCCATTGGTTCATGATGTCGGGATGGACAGTATTTCTTCCTTCCCATCGCCCTCCGGATATCTTTCTGTTTTTGGGTTAGACAAACAGAAAGCGGTCAAGCAATCCGTTGGCAAGGAATTCTGTACGGAAGACTTCCTGCAGCATATTTGTCTGTATTGAACCTATGACATTAATACATTGGATTCTTGATTAGAACAGGATGTGATTCTGACTTGCCAGATAACCTTTAACAGCTGTCAGCAAATCTTCAATAAGGTTATTCTTGCTGTTGTACCTTCTGACGGAATTAAACAAAGCCAGAATTTCATCGACTACCAATGTTATCCCGCGCTGATTATGCTGATGAATATTCATCATCGCCTCTGGAGTAGAATCCTAAACGACAGTCGTTACAAAATTCGATTTCTTAAGTAACTGTTCTTCCCCGTCAGTTCCGTGCTTACCGACTGACATGGCTCTTTCATATTCCTCGTTATATTTCTCATGCAACCGGTCATCATACTCATTTATCGGCTTATATATAAAACCGAGAGGAGGAGTTTTTCCAAGACCGGGGCGACCGACCAACATCATATAAAGGGATGGGCAAGTTTTTCACTCGCCCTTTATACGGATATGACAAGAGTTGCCTATTGCAGTAGCAACAGCAGAAAGAATAATAGAAGCAGTATATTCTACATTGAAATTTTCGTATCTGGCAAGATTAAGGATAATCTCCTGTATCTTGTCCGGGAAGGCGTCCAACGAAAGACCTGTTTCCGTAATTACCTTCCACTTCCGAACGAAGCATGTTGGTCAAATGAATGGTGTCAAACATAGCCATTTCCTTCCTGTTTGGGAAGTTCATCACCAACAGCGAAAGGTTCATAATGGAATCAACGCAGAAAGCGGTCTACGTCTTCTTACGTGCACCAGTATTTATCACCTTCACGCGAGTAGACGAGATAACTGTTGTCACGCAGCTTCTTCAGATACTTCTCTTTAATGTTTAATTTCTCCATCAAAGACTTGTTGTCATAAAGACGGTGTCCGCCTTCATGAGCCAGAGGTGGAAGTTTCTCCTGTCACTCTACTATGCTGAGGATCTTTTCAAGCAGTTCCCGGTCGCATAACATCTCTACATTCGTGTTCTTTGCCATATAAATCTCAGATTATGGCCGAACAGTCCTGATGCACACTCAGACCTTCAGCCTGGTTATGTGACATGGTGCGATTGTGCACATCGCACCAAAGTCACGATACGAATGTATAAAGGACTTGCAACTTCATGAGTTACAGAACATGCTATAAGAAATCTTTTGCAATTCATAACGCCGCTTGTGAATATAGTCGCTGTTCTTCGACAATGTTACATTTACCTCATATTTGCCATCCATAATGTCGGCTAAAATTTTCGGGGGCAGGGGGGGGGCATCGTATTCCCGAATCTAGGCATCAATTTTATCCCGGCACTCTTTTAGCCGATCATTCAACCGCCCGGCATTCGGATTTTTCAATCGACCCCGACCTTTTACGTCGTCCCAATCTGAAAAATGGATACGCACACCCGTAGAGCGTGGCACAGCAACTCCATTGAGATAATAGATCAAATAAATAACGACCTCATTTTTTGCATTCGGCTTATTTCGAATGCAATAACACCCCATAGGATATTCCGATTTAATTCTTCCCATAAACTATTACCTTAAAAAGATGAATCACAAATTTTGTAAGGTTTTTGTGAGGTATATTTAACCGGAAGTTTCCCTTAAATGCCACGGCGCGATTTCTCAATCGCGCCGTGAAGCATTTAACTATAACATTTTGAGGTGTTTTAACCCCAAAATAGGGTTAATACTCTTCCTCGTTGAAGAAGAAATCGTCTTTCGAGGGGTAATCGGGCCAGATGTCTTCGATAGATTCGTATATCTCGCCTTCGTCTTCTATTTCTTGCAGATTTTCAAGCACTTCGAGAGGTGCACCCGAACGTACTGCATAGTCGATCAGTTCGTCTTTCGTGGCAGGCCAAGGGGCATCTTCGAGTTTCGATGCCAATTCAAGTGTCCAGTACATAATTTCAATGTTTTTAAGTTCCCAAATATCAGCGGATTAGCCAAACCGAAAAACGGGACTGTTCCGCCATCACTGATTTGCAAAAGTATAAAAAAAACGAGAAAAACAAAGAAAAAACAATAAAACATCGCCGGTGCAGAATAAACATGCTTGCAATCAACGAATTACGGAATCCACAAGGTTTCATCGACCTCGTAATGCGCCGTAAGCATACGTCCGAGCGCATAGAAGTAATCCGACAGCCGGTTCAGGAACATCAGCGCCTCGGCATCCGTGCCGTATTTCTCGTCGGCGCGCAGTGCGGCGCGTTCGGCGCGGCGGCAAACCGTGCGGCAGACATGGCACATCGAGACGACGGCATTGCCGCCGGGAATCGTAAACTTGTCGATCGGCGGTACGGCAGCCTGCAAGGCGTCGATCCGCCCTTCGAGCCACGTGACGGCTTCGGGCGCCAGCGGAGCGACCTTCTCGCAGCCCGATTTCCCGCGGGCCAGCAGGGCTTCGACGGTCATCAGCCGCGAAAGGATGCGGTTCAAGTCGTCCACATACGGCGTCAGTGCGGCATCGGAGCGCATATTGTCGCACAACAGCGCCGAAAAAGCCGCCAATTCATCTACCGAGCCGTACGCTTCGACCCGTTCGTCGGTCTTGAAAACCCGCTCGCCGCCGACCAGAGACGTGGTCCCCTTGTCGCCCGTTTTGGTGTATATTTTCATATCCGGAAATGTTGTTTCGGCAAATTATTATTGAAAATCAGCAGGTATCCCCTATTGTCCACCGTCGTCGAACGATGCGCCGCCACAATCTGACGGCACAACATCTGGCGATCCTGTCCCTCGCAGGGCGACATCAGGGCGACGGTATGCCCCGCTTCACCCGCGGCTGCGACCAGTGCCAGCGTCTCCGCACGTGGCAGGTCCCGCGTCAGGATACAGAATTCGGCATCCGCACGATTCAGGCCAAACGTACCGTAACCGCAATGAATCGCCACGTTTTGCAACTGTATCGCCCGGCGTTCGGGCACTCCGGCACCGCGCAGCGCCCGGTACAGCCGCCGGTCGCCCGGCAGCAGCTCGCCGCGCATGAAAACCTCCCGTACAATATTATATACGAACGGCGAATGGACTCCGTGCCCGCGGAAATAACGGGCGCGGACAAGCCGGTTGTGCAGTTCTGCGATCCGTCCGTAAAAACCCAGTCCGATAGTGCGGCCGCCGATCCTCATCTCCCCTATTTTTTCAGCATGCCCGCCAGACGGCCCGTCGAAAAGGCGATCTGCAGGTTGTATCCGCCCGTATTGGCGTCGAGGTCCAGCACCTCGCCCGCAAAGTAAAGTCCCCGGACCTTCAGCGACTCCATCGTATAGGGGTTCACCTCGTCGCAGCAGACGCCGCCGGCCGTAACGACGGCATATTCGAACGGCGCATAATCCGTAAGCGGGAAGGTGAATCCCTTGAGCGTCTTTATCAGGCGGCCGATCTGCTCTTCGGTGATTTTGCTGACGTAATTCTTGCCGTTGACGTCCATTTCATGCACAAGAGTCAAGACGAGCGGCTTCGGAACCAGCTTACGCAGCAGTTCGGTGAAAAACTCGGTCGGCTCCATATCGGCGATCTCGCGCGCGATCCGCTCGCGCAACACCTCTTCGGTAAGCGCGGGTTTGAGGTCCACGACCAGTTTCACGCGCCGCTGGTCGATCAGCGCATCCACCGCGTCGCGGCTCATCCGCAGCGCCACGGCGCCCTCGATGCCGCGCTGCGAGAATCCCAGTTCACCGAACTCCTCGCGCACGGGCTGGTCGTCAATCCAAAGCGTCGCCCGGACGTTGCGCAGCAGAAGGCCGTCGAGGTATTTGATCTGCGGATGCGACGAGACGAGCGGCGTCAGCGAAGGGCGCACCGGCTCTACGGAGTGCCCCAAGTCGGATGCGAAGGCGTATCCGTCGCCCGTGGAACCCGTCGCGGGATAGGAAAGCCCTCCCGTGGCAACGATGACGTTCGGGCACTCCTCCTTGCGTTCGAAACCGCGCTTGTTGATATAGCGGACGCCGAAAACCTTGCTGCCCAAGGTCATAATCCCGGTGACGCGCGTATTGTATATGATTTTGACGCCGTTCTCGAAGCAATATTCCAGCAGGGCCGTAGCGATGTCCCACGCCTTGCCGCTCCGGGGAAAGACCCGTTCGCCGCGCTCGATTTCGAGCTTCACGCCCGCCCTCTCGAAGAAGCGGATGGCGGCGCGGTTGTTGAACTCGGCGAAGGCTGGCGCGAAAAACTCCGCATTGGTCCGCACCTGCGAGGCGAACTCCTCGGCAGGCCGGGCGTTGGTGACGTTGCAGCGGCCCTTGCCCGTGATGCGGACCTTGCGGCCCGATTTCTCCATCTTCTCGATGAGCAGCACACGTTTTCCATTGCGCGCGGCGGTTCCTGCGGCCATCATGCCCGCAGCCCCCGCACCGACGACGATGACGTCGTACGGTATGATCTCTTTTTCTTCCAATTGCTCCATACGACCGCAAAGATAGGCAATAATTCTTTCTTTACGGAAAAATTTTTCTATCTTTGCGGCCGTTAAAACCGTTCTAAAAGATATGTTGAGCAGAAGATTACTTCGTATTAAGGTCGTCAAAGCGCTGTTCGCGCACCTCAAATCGGGTGCAGACAACATGATTGCGTCCGAGAAAACGCTGATGACGTCCGTCGACAAGGCCTACGACCTCTACTTCCAGATACTGATCCTGCCCGTGGAAATCGCCCGTTACGCCGAACAGCGTCAGGAGCTGGCCAAGCAGAAAAAACTGCCGACACACGAAGACCTCAACCCCAACACCAAATTCGTCGACAACCAGATCATCCGCGTAATCGCCAACAGCGACGCGGTGAACGACTATGCGGCGGCCCGCAAGCTGAACTGGACGCGGTATCCGGAGTTGATACGCACGCTCTACACCCAGCTGACCGAAAGCGACTACTTCAAGGATTACATGGCGCGTCCGGAGCGTTCGTTCGCCGACGACCGCAAACTGCTCGAAGACTTCTTCAAGGAGCTTCAGAGCTGCGAACCGCTGGACAACGTGTTGGAGGAGATGTCGATCCTCTGGAGCGACGACCTGCCCTATATCGTGATGATGATCCTGCGTTCGCTCTCGAACCTGCGCCCGACGCACACGGAGCTGAAGGTTCCGGCGAAATTCAAGAGCGACGAGGACCCCCAATTCGTCCGGACGCTGTTCGAAAAATCACTCGTCAATTACGACTCCTATCAGGATTATATCGAGAAATTCACCTCCAACTGGGACGTGGAGCGCATCGTCTTCATGGACAACCTCATCATCGGCACGGCGATGGCCGAGCTGACCTCGTTCCCGTCGATTCCGGTCAAGGTGACGCTCGACGAATACATCGAAATCTCGAAATACTACTCGACGCCCGGCAGCAGCACCTTCATCAACGGCGTGCTGGACAAGATCGTCGATTCGCTCACCGCCGAAGGCCGCATCAAGAAAGCGGGCCGCGGCCTGATCTGAGGCCCGATGCTGCGTGTCTGTCTGTTGCTGCTTCTGGCCGCGGCGCTCGCGGCGTGCGGCGCCCGGCAGGTGAAGACCGAACGCAAAGGCCGGATTATCACCCTCACGGACACGATTCTCGACACGGGAGGTACGGACACCGTGCGTTTCGGACGCCTGCATTCGGGCGAAATCGCCCAGCTGCGTCTGTGGCTGGCCAACGAGACGAGCGGACCGGTCGTCATCGCCAAATACGGCCGCAGCTGCGGATGCACAACGCTCGAATATGACAATCAGCCGATTAACGCCGGCGATGCACAGCAGGTGACGCTCACTTTCGACGCAAGGGGCGAGTGGGGCTGGCAGCTCAAGACGCTCGACGTCTCGTTCGCTGGGGCGCGCAGTCCCCTCCGGCTGTTTATCGAAGCCGAAGTGGAATAAATAGTTGCGTATTCGACAATATTTCGTATATTTGTCCCGTTACAGAAATTAAACACTAAAACATAACGACGTATGATCAATTTTCTTCAGGTGCCGCCCGTAGAACCCCAGCCGGGTTTCATGCAGCAGTACAGTTTCATCATTATGATCGGCCTCATGGTGCTGGTTTTATGGCTCTTCATGTGGCGTCCCGAAGCCAAGCGCCGCAAGCAGATGCAGGCTTTCCGCGACGGGCTGAAAAAGGGCGACAAGGTCATCACCGCCGGCGGTATCTACGGCACGGTAAAGGAGATCAAGGAGACCACCCTGCTGATCGAAGTGGACGGCAACGTAACGCTGCGCATCGACAAGAACATGGTGGTAGCCGACAACAGCGATCTCCAGCGTCAGTAAAACAGGATACGCAAAAACGGAAAAGCTGCAAATTTTGCAGCTTTTTTGTTTGTAGGTTAGGAATTTATCCCTATATTTGCACCAGCAACCGGAGCAATCCGGGCACGATCCCAACAACATTGTCGAGGGGGGGGGGAATCTTTTAAGCGCCTCTTACGGATTACCCCCTTTTCGGCAATGTTTTTTTATGCCCGTCCCGCAAAGAGACACGCCGATCTTCGGCCCTTCGGCCGCCGATCCGCCGGTCAATCGACAGACAGACAGACAGACAGACAGACAGACAGACGATCCGCAGGTCGGCAGGTCGGCAGGGCGGCGCATTCCCGCAACAGCCGCGGCCGCGAAAGCCCTCTCCCCTACATTCAGAAAAGATTTCACGTTTTGCCGTTTATTGCTATATTTGCGGTCGGATTTTCATAACAGACATCATGACCCAGCACATATCCTATCCCACCGTCGGGACCTGCTCCCGGCAAATCGACATCGAACTGGAAGAGGGCGTTATCCGCAGCGTAACCTTCACGGGCGGCTGTTCCGGAAACACGCAGGGCGTCGCCGCGCTCGTACGCGGCATGAAGGCCGCAGATGCCGTCGCGCGGCTCGAAGGCATCGACTGCCGCGGCAAGGGCACGTCGTGCCCCGACCAGTTGGCAAAAGCGCTGAAACAGGCGCTTTAGCGCCCCGGTGCAACATCGGGAACGAATTTTGCACGCGGCAGGTACATAAGATCAAAACTGGAAATCTATGTATTTTGTCTGGTACCTCCTGCTCGGTCTGGCGTCCGGATGGATCGCCAACCTCATCGTCAAGGGCGACGGCTCAGGACTCATCATCAACCTTATCGTAGGACTCGTCGGCGGCGTGCTGGGAGGCTGGCTCTTCTCGCCCGTAGGACCTGCGCCGCTAGGTTCGCTCGGCAGTCTGGCGACTTCGGTCATCGGCGCCGTCGCGCTGTTGTGGATCGCCGCCGCCATAACGCGCAAGAAAATCCGATAAACCTAAATCATTCGATCATGGACACACTGAAAACCGACAAAACCGACACCGCAGAGGCGGAAAATATCGAAACGATGGAACTGTTGACCGGCATGCTCGACAATGCGACGCAGTGCGGCGGTGCAGACGACGAAAATCCGGAGCCGGAGAAGTCCGGGAAATGACACCGGAACACTCCGGCAGAAGCCGTGCCGGACTGGCGTCGGCAGCTGATGGACAGCGCGATAACACAAAAGGGAGACCTCGAAAGTCTCCCTTTGTGTGAGTTGAGCTGCCAGGACTCGAACCTGGAACGACAGAACCAAAATCTGCTGTGTTACCATTACACCACAGCTCAATCCGTTGCTCGAAAGCGGCACAAAGATAAGCAAATTTTCCCAAAATACAATTCCGGAAGCGAAAAATGCTGCAAATCAAGGTGCATAGTCGGTATAATTTTATTACTTTTGCAAAGATGAAACAGTGGTTGATGATATTGGCTTTGTGCTGGGCGGCGGCGACGGTAAACGCCGCCGGGGAGAGTCAGTCCCATACGCTCCGGGCCGAAATCACCGCCGCCGTTCTCTCGCAGGCCGACAGCGAACGTTTCGAGACAGACAACGCGCCCCTGCTGGCTACCGCCTGCACGGGCTGCACCCAGCTTTCGGGAGCGGAACAGGGCGCCGGCCGAAGCGTCCGCCACGCAGGGAATTTCATCGTGGCGGCGACCCGCGGGTACGCCTGCGCCGGCAATCCGCATCCGGCCGCACCGGCCGTCGGAAAATGCGGCGTACGCCCGCCCAGCATACGCAGGGCCGATCGGTATATTTATTATTTGAGGAGGATCATCATTTAGCGGAAGATTCACGTCCGAACCGCCTGCTCCGGCATGCGGACAATACTTTCACGAATCTTTCACCAAATGAAAACTCATCAATGAAAAATATGATCGATGATGCGATTTATTCCGCATCGCCCGAAATTGCATGCCGCCGTTACAACCCCTCATTAGGCATCGTGCTGACGGCTGGCAGCATCGCCCTGCTGTGGGCCAACTCCCATGTCAGTCTCTTTACCGAGAACGACATGCTGTCACAGTGGAACCTTTTGATCAGCTCCTGCATCCTCTGCACGGGCATCGTAATGATCTGCTACCGGCTGTTCGGCGATTCGTCGGCTCCGGTCGAGAAGCGGAGCCGCGAGCGGCTCTACCGCTCGGAATACTCCTTCGAGGCGCACGATCTGCCCAAAGTGCAGTCGGCGATCGAATGCGGCAACTTTGCGGTACTGCAGAATCTGCCCCGCAGCTACCAGCCCGCGGCTCAGGTCATCTGCTACCGGACGGACAGCGGCTCGCTTATTGCGGCGCAGGTGCTGATGAACCGGCAGCCGACCGGGGAGATCAAGGTCTTCCGTGCCGGAGAATATGATTTTTAACACATAAAGCATGATTCTGACAATGATTCTGCTCTTCGTGGTGGGTTACACGTTCATCGCGCTGGAGCATAAGGTAAAAGTGGACAAATCGGCCATCGCACTGCTGATGTGCGGCGCGATATGGACGGTTTTCAGTCTGTGGGGACACGACAGCAACATCAGCCACGAGATGGTAGACCATCTGGGCGACACGTGCGAAATCTTGGTTTTCCTGATCGGAGCCATGACCATCGTCGATCTGATCGACACGCACGGCGGCTTCAACGTCATCACCGACCACATTACCACCCGCAACAAGCACAAGCTGATGTGGCTGCTGGCCATCATCACGTTTTTCATGTCGGCGGCGCTGGACAACATGACCACGACGATCATCATGGTAATGCTGCTGCGGCGAATCATTGCGGATCAGAAGGAGCGCTGGATTTTCGCCAGCCTGATCGTCATCGCGGCCAACAGCGGCGGCGCATGGTCGCCCATCGGCGACGTGACGACGATCATGCTCTGGATGCGCGGCAACGTCACTACGGCGGCCCTGATGGGAACGCTTTTCGTGCCGTGCATCGTATCGGTAATCATCCCGACGGCGATCGCGATGCGCTACGTGGGCAACGAAGACGCGGCCCCCGTGGACGAAAGCGCGTTCGAAGCGGAGCTGCCCAAGGGCGTGGGTCCGCGGCTGAGCAAGTTCATCCTCGTCACGGGCGTCCTCAGCCTGCTGTTCGTACCCGTATTCAAGAGCATCACCCACCTGCCGCCCTACATGGGCATGATGGTTTCGCTGGGCGTGATGTGGGTGCTGACGGAGATCATCTACGACCGCAAACGCGGCATCGAGGAGTCGATCAAATGCCGCGTTTCGAAAGTGCTCAAGCATATCGACATGCCGACGATTCTCTTCTTCCTCGGCATCCTGATGTCGGTGGCCGCACTGCAGAGCGCGGGCGTGCTGACCGACGTGGCCAACTGGCTCGACAAGCAGGTGCACGAGGTCTTCACGATCGCGGGCGTCATCGGCGTGCTTTCGTCGGTGATCGACAACGTGCCGCTGGTGGCCGCATGTATGGGCATGTATCCGGTCATGGACGCGGCGGCGGTTGCGGCCAGCGCCGATCCGGCCTACATGCAGTCGTTCGTGCAGGACGGACTGTTCTGGCACCTGCTGACCTACTGCGCAGGCGTGGGCGGCAGTCTGCTGATTATCGGTTCGGCGGCGGGCGTCGTGGCGATGGGGCTGGAAAAGATCAACTTCGCGTGGTACTTCAAGAAAATCACGCTGCTGGCGTTCGTCGGCTATCTGTCGGGCATTCTGGTCATCCTGCTCGAACACCTGCTGATCGGGCTATGACCGGAGAGGAGCGATGTGAAAAAGGGCGCGGAGGATTTTCCCCTGCGCCCTTTTCATTTACAGGCGGTTATTCATAGCCGGGCCGCTGATTGTCGCCCGGCCGTTTTCCGGGCTGAGCGTTCTCCGCAAGGAACGGCGAATACATCATCAGCGCGTCGTTGCGGGTGACGTACTGCACATCGACGCAGCGGCCTTCGGCGTCGTACACCTCGCGGTAGAGCTTGTTGTGGCGGCTGTATCCGCCCCAGTATTCGCTCTGCATGCAGTGATCCCGTTCGACCACGCGGTAGGAGTATTCCGGCCGCCGGTCGGCGCGCCACTCCCCTTCGAGGAACTTGCCGCCTACGGTGACATGCAGGCGGAAAGTCGTCTGCGTATCGTTGCGGATCATCAGGTCGCGGTAGGGATAAACGCATGTAGCGCCGCTCCCGAAAGGCTGGGTGCGGCCGCAGTCGGGAAATACGTCGTACGAATGGCGGTAACGCTCGACAACGGTCAGCGGCGTATGGAGCGTCATCCAGAAGATCAGGTTGGACATCTGGCAGAGTCCGCCGCCGACTCCGGGGCGGAACGTACCGCAGAAAAGAACGATGCCGTCGAGATAGCCCTTGCGGCGGGAGGGACGTCCGATCAGCCGCCAATAGCTGAACGTCTCGCCCGGACGCAGCACCACGCCGTCGAGACGCGCCGCGGCCAGCCGGAGATTGGTGATCTTGTTGTATTGGTACTGCATGTCGACGTCCTTCAGCCTGCGCAGCAAGGGCGTCCGGTGCCGGAAGTGCGAATAGTCGCAGCTCGGAGAGCCGGATTTACGGGCGCAACGCAGGCCGCCGAAGTACCACAACCCGTAACGCAGGCAGGTGTACCAGAGACGTCCGCACCACAGGCGGAAGCGGCTGCGGCGCCGAGGTTCGGCACTTGGTCGGTCCACGGTCAGCCCAGTTTGGCCATGAACTTCTCGCGGTCCACGACATAGCGGATATGCACGCCCTCGCCGATCATCCCCCCGGCGTCGCGCGCGCCGACGTTGAAAGTCAGCTTGCGTCCCTCGACTTCGGCCAGCACGGCCGTCGCGGTGATTTCGGCGCCCAGCCCCGAAGGCTTGATATGGGTGACGTTCATCTCCGCGCCCACGGTCGTCGAGCCGGCAGGCAATGCGGCCGCTGCAGCTGTCATGGCGGCGTTTTCCATCAGCGCCACCATCGAAGGCGTGGCGAATACGGGCAGGTCGCCCGACCCCATCGCGGCGGCCGTATTTTCGTTCGTTACCGTAGTGCGGCTCTGAGCCGACAATCCTTTTTCGAGCATAATATCGTTCTGGCGTATGACGTTTAACCGATAAATAATTACCTTCGCAAAGGTAACAATTTTTTACGGACATGAAAAAGTGGCTTCTGCTTCTGATAACGCTGGCCGCCGCACTCCCCGGAGCGCAGGCGCAGGGAGGCCGCGGCTTCTGGCATCAGGAGTGGTGCGTGGAAAAGGGCGACTCGGTGCCGCTGGTGCATATTCTCCCGGTTTACGTATTCAGCCGCCCGGTGGACCTGCGCCGCTACCGCAAGCTGGTCGATGCCGTGAAGAAGGTCTACCCCATCGCCCGGATCGCCAAAGCCAAGATGGCGGCCATGGAGGAGGAGTTGTGCCGCCTGCCGACGAAGAAGGCGCAGAAAGCCTATATCAGACAGGTTTACAACCAAATCAAGGAGGAGTATACGCCGGTGCTGAAACACATGACCCGCACGCAGGGCAAAGTGTTGCTGAAACTGATCGACCGCGAAACGGAATACACCGCCTACGAGGTGCTGAAGGAGTTCCGGGGCGGCTTCGTGGCGGGATTCTGGCAGGGCGTGTCGCGCATATTCGGACAGAACCTCAAGTCGGAATACGACAAGCAGAACGAAGACCGGATGATCGAACAGATCGTAATTTATTACGAAGCCGGACTGCTCAGGTAACCTTTCCCGATAAATTACGAGCGGTCCGGCCGCAAAGCGGCCTTCATACTGACAATCCCCCGAAATCCCCCTTTGAATAAGGGGGACTTGTATTTTTAGTGGTACGAAGCCGGACTGCTGCGGTAAGCGGCCGGCTGCGGCAACCGGAATGCGCCCACACGGCAACCGGATTGCGGTGGCAGCCCGGCACTCCGGTCAGAAGTTGAACGACAGGCCGACGCCCATGCCCATATAGGAGCGGGTCGGACGGAAGTCTCCGTATCTGAATCCAAAATTATCCGTAATATAACAATGGTAGGTGAAATCTCCGA